>OFGM01001609.1_pt1 | contig 12787 bp, 9 predicted proteins | sample 1521741 | NCBI WGS metagenome assembly OFGM01 (sample SAMEA3504079, study PRJEB24116) | mouse gut metagenome | biome: mouse gut; feature: mouse-associated habitat; material: faeces | place: Denmark | collected 2011
CATTTCCGATTCAATGCATAGAGATTGCACCTGTGATTGAAAAGTTTGGTGAAACGCTGAGCCACAGAGATTATTTGGGAGCATTGATGAATTTGGGAATAGAGCGTGCTACCCTTGGAGATATCGTAATTCTTGGAAAACATGCTTTTTTGTTTTGCACGGCAAAAATGGCACCCTATATTCTCGAAAATCTTGATAAGGTTAAGCACACTAATGTTCGATGTAGTCTTGCTGTGCAGGTGCCTAAAAGTACTGTAACAAAGCTTGAAAGAAAAACAATACAGGTAAGTGCGGCGCGCATAGACAGTATTATTGCAAAGATATATCATTTATCAAGAAGCGAGAGTGTGGAACTATTTCGGACAAAAAAGGTATTTGTAAATGGCAGGTTAAATGAGAATAACAGTGGACAGTTAAATGCAAACGATGTAGTGTCTGTGAGGGGATTTGGAAGATTTTTATTTGTGGGAATTATGGGAGAGACGCGCAAAGGGAAATTGAATGCAGATATTGATATGTATTGTTAAACAAAATAAAATAACATAGGCAGACAAACTTATTTTGGAAAATGAAATGTTTGCGCTAAAATATGAAGTCTTGGCAGGATTGGAGAACATTATGAAAAAACAGGCAGTTTATAGTATGACAGAGGGGAGCCCTGCAAGGCTTCTTCTCAAATTTACACTTCCGATGCTTATTGGAAACCTTTTTCAGCAGTTTTATAATATGGTAGATTCGATTGTAGTGGGACGTTTTGTGGGCTCGAATGCACTTGCGTCAGTAGGGGCTACCGGCTCTTTGAATTTTTTATTTTTTGCTATGAGTTTTGGTATTTCTGCTGGCGTAGGAGTGGTTGTTTCGCAGTATTTTGGAGCAGACAGAATGGAAATGGTAGAAAAAGGAATTATAAATGGAATGTATTTGCTTGCAGTTGTTTCTATATTAATGGGGGTGATTGGAATTGCTTCGGCAAGATGGGTTCTTGTGCTATTGGATACGCCAGAAAAGATTCTTGATGATGCAGTGATTTATATGAGGGTTTCATGTGCAGGAATATTGGCAATTGCGGCATACAATGGAGTGGCTTCGATACTGAGGGCGCTTGGAGATTCCAAGACACCATTGTATTTTATGATTGCAGCGTGCTTTGTTAATATTGTATTGGACCTTTTGTTTGTAATTGCATTTGAATGGTCTGTGTTTGGGGTGGCGCTTGCTACAGTGATTGCGCAGCTTGTGGCAGCGCTGGGCGCATTTTTGTATGCACTGAATCAGGTTGCCTGCTTTCGTATTAAAAAAGAAAACCGCCCTGTGCGGAAGGATATAATTGTTAGATGCTTCACATTGGGGCTTCCGATTGCTTTGCAGAATGCGTTGATTGGAATTTCCTGTATTTTCCTGCAAAGAGTTGTCAATGGATTTGGAGAGAGTGTAGTTGCGGCCAATACAGCGCTGGGGCGGATTGAACAGTTGGTACAACAGCCTTATAATTCGCTTGGGGCGGCGCTTACAGCATACACAGGACAAAACATAGGCGCTGGCAGAACAGATCGCGTGAAACAAGGATATAAAGCGGCGTTTTGGTGTGTTGTGGTATTTAGCATTATAATGCTGGTGCCGTGTCAGCTTTTGGGAAAACAGATTGTAAGCGTGTTTGTGACTGAGCCGGAGGTTATCGCAATCGGTGCAAAAGGACTTTCTATCACAAGTTTGTTTTATTTTTTCCTTGGCATGATTTATGTAGCTAGAAGCGTACTAAATGGAGCAGGTGATGCAGTTTTTGCAATGGTAAATGGTCTGATGGAAGTTGCAGGCCGTGTGGGTTTTGCCATTCCGCTTACGAAAATTCCATTTATTGGGGTGTGGGGGATTTTTTTCACCACTGGATTTACATGGGCTCTTACAGCAATTGTGAGTATGATTCGATATCATAAAGGAAAGTGGGAGTTTGATAATTCTATTCCATAAAGATTATTTCTATACAAGTTTCACGAAAAGGACCGCAAGATGGTTCTTTTTTGATGCCAACCCTGCTTTTTGTTTGCACCAAACCCGCTTTTTGTTTGGTTGTGAAAAGGGTCTCCTTATGGGGGTGCCCATTTTGCACTCAAATTCGTGCAGTGGAAAAATGTTTCTGTTTCAATTCTTAAAACAAAATACCAGCCTTCAAAAATTTAACGACACTCTTAAGTTTTCATACAAATATTCCGACATATATTATATCATAGGAAATTACCATAGCATGAGAAGGGGAGCGGTATTCCCCGCTCAGAGAGAATCGTTAATGGCGAACCAACAGAAAGTGTAGGGATTGTGTATGAATATTAATTTGGATACGCAGTTCTCCACTACTGTCACAGGAAATACCGAAACTACGACAACTTCATATCAAACAACTGCTCACAAATCAGATACAGGAAAAGTATCAAGGAGCAGCTATACAACAGACATCGCTGATAAAGTTATGGATAACGAGGCATACAGGGGTCATGGAATGACCGTGGATGATATTATGCAGCAAGCCGCAGGCGCGGACTCGGATACCCAGAAGGACTTTATGATAGTGATGTCTTCTTGCGTTTCTGGAGAAGATCTTCAGAGAATGCAGGAGGAAGGCTTCCGTCCAGGAAGTACAGATGTGGAAACCTATGTAAGTATCGTAGACAAAATAAAGGTAACACTGGCACAGGCAGGGGTTGAGGTCGCAGGGTACACTGATGACCTTGATGTGGAGACAATTGAAAAGATAACAGGAAGCAAAGTCGATGCCAATAAACTGATAGATACACTGTCAGAAGCACTGCAAAAAAGAGATATACCAGTAACAAATGAAAATATTGCAGAGCTTGTATCAGCAGTTATGGAGGCGTCCGGCATAGAGGGACTTTCTGAAGATACCATCAAATATTTGGTAATCAATCAGAAAGAACCAACGATAGAAAATATTTATAAAGCACAGTATTCCAGCGCGGACAGCATCAGACAGGCACAAGGGTATTATAGTGACAATGCTGGAAATTATGGAAAATATTATGCCAAAAAAGCAGAGGAGATCAATTGGGATAACCTCAAAAATCAAATCGAATCTGTAGTAAAACAGGCAGGACTCGACACAAATGAACAGACAAAAGCAGCTGCGGTTGAAAATGCAAAATGGCTTGTGGCATCAGGAATTGAGCTAAATGCCAAGAATCTTGCTATGGTAACAGAGCTGAAAAATGTGCCGCTGCCAATGGATCAGAATGAAATAGCCGATCTGTGTGTCACCGCCATGGAAAATGGAAAAGCACCTGTAAAGGCAGATTTGACAGGGGAGAAATCTATTGCGCTTGCAGCGCACGAAATCAAAGAAGAAGTCGAGCATATTTCAGACGAAGCGATTCATAATACTGCAGAGTCAGGCAAGGAAATAACACTCAAAAATCTTTCGGATGCACAGAAACAGATAAATGACAAAGCCCAGGAAGGCACACAAAATAGCACACAGAATACAGATAATATAAATGAAAACAATAATGCGCATACGCAGCCCACAGAAGATGCATCATTGAGAGAGATTCAGGCTAGACGGCAGCTTGAAGAAATCCGGCTGATGATGAGTGAAGAGGCGAACAGATATCTTTTAAAGGCAGGATTTTCTATAGATACCGCAAAACTTTCAGAACTTGTAGAGGCTTTGAAAGCGGCAGAGGAAAAAATTAAGGCAGTTTTATTTCAGGGTGGCAGTACAGAAGAAAATGTACAGCGTGCATTAATATATGAAGAAACACTGACAAAAACAAAAGAGCTTGCAGATATGCCAGCGGCACTGCTTGGAAAAATATTGTCAAAAGTTCACAGCAGTACGCTTGATCGTATTCATGAGGCGGGCAAAGAATTTCAAAATGAGTTTGAGAATCAGCAGAATCCTTCCAAAAACCGTCAGGAAAGTGCTTCATCAGCCTATGAAACACTGATGACAGAGCCAAGAAAAGACCTTGGAGATAAAATTAGCAAGGCATTTCGGAATATTGATGATATTCTGACAGATTTAGGCTTGGAAGCAAGTGAGCCAAACAGGCGCGCAGTTCGGATTCTTGGCTATAACCGTATGGAAATTACACAGGAAAATATTCAGGCAGTCAAAGAAGCGGACAGTCAGGTGACAGGGGTTATCAGCCGTATGACACCAGCAACAACGCTTCAAATGATAAGAGAACAAAAAAATCCCCTCGAAATGACGATGGATGAACTCGATGAATATTTGAACAATAAAGGAAAAGATCCATTGGAAGACGCAGAAAAATATTCCCGTTTTTTGCAGAAACTTGAGAGAAACAATGCGATCAGCGAAGAAGAACGCGAGGCATATATCGGCATCTACAGAATGTTTCGGCAGATAGAAAAATCAGACGGCGCAGTGATAGGAAACATTGTGGCAACAGGCGCTGAAATGAACTTCAAAAACATGCTCTCCGCAGTCAGAACGGCGGCAGCCAAAAAGACAGATGTGCGTGTTGATGATGAATTTGGGGTATTGGAAAATGTGCTGACAAAGGGAAAAGCGATTGATGATCAGATTAATGCAGGATATCAGCCATCAAATGATGCACAGGAACAAAATCAAAACAGCGAAAGCGATATTCAGAAGGAAGAACAATATTATGCCAGACTTTCTGGAGAAATAAATGAAGAGCTTGCAGACAGGACTGATTTTGACAATAAAGATATCTTGACAGGAACTACACAAGATACCACAATCGAAGAATTTGCAGACAAAATCAAGGCAAACCAGGTGCCCCAAGAGAGTGTTCAAAAGGCGGAAGAAAAAGCCGAAAACTTGAAAGCATTTCAGCAGGATATGCAAAAGGCAGAGCAGACAGATGAACAGATTATAGAAATGCTGATTGATTATGGACAGCCAGTAAGCATTGACAACATTCAGGCAGCTTCCATGCTGATTCTTGAGCGTGGTGTTTTGTTTAAGCAGGCGGCAGGTGCATTTGACAAAAAAAATGCGGATGAGACAGAAGCAAAAGAAGATACAGACGGTGAAAATGCTGTATTAGAACAGGCGGACCAATTTGTTGAAAATCTAAAAGATGCAAATCAGGCGAGTACTTCTTATCAGGAAATTATCCGCGAAGCAAACAAAGCTGTGGAAAATATGCTCTATGCAGCCCCCAATTCACAAATCGATGTGAAAGCGGCAAAAGCACTTTATAAAGGGTTGTCATTGGCAGGAAATTTGGCAAGAGAAGAAAATTATGAGGTGCCCATGAATATTAAGGGCGAGATAACCTCTGTAAACTTAAAAATCTGTCATAATGCCTCACAGGCTGGAAAGGTTGCAGTGACTCTTGACACAGAAAATCTTGGGAAAATAGCAGCAGAATTTGATGTGGCGCAGGACAGAGTATCCGGAATGGTTGTATATGAAAATCAGGCACAAAAACCGGAATTAGAGCAGCTTGAACAGATGATAAACAAAGAATTGTCTGCGGATGGCACCAAACAGGTAGCTGTTAGTTTTGTGCACGCCAAATCCGTAGATTTGAATAAATTCGGACAGAATATGAGAACAACACAAAAGGATGAAAAGCTTTCAACAGCGGAGCTTTATCAGACGGCAAAATCGTTTTTAACAGCGCTCAAGAGTCTGTGAACAAAACATTAAGAAACACTAAGGCGTCTAAGAACGCCGCCAAAGAGTTTCTAAATGTTTGGAAGAATGCCGGAAAACGGGTATTCTTCCCATTGATGCTTGGCGACGCCGGAAAGCGGCATGGAAAGTAAAATTGGAAAAGAGGGTAATACATGAGAATTAACTACAACGTTTCATCAATTATAGCAAGAAATGCTTTGAATAATAATGAAAGACGCGTTTCTGTATCGACACAGAAGCTTTCAAGCGGATATAAGATTAACAGTGCGGCAGACGATGCAGCAGGAATGGCAATTGCACGAAAAATGAATGCGCAGATTAAGAGTATTCAGCGTGCGAACAGAAACTCAAACGACGGCCTTTCAGTTGTAAATACTGCAGATGGCGCGATGGCAGAAATGCATGATATTTTGCAGAGAATGAACGAGCTATCAATTCAGGCGGCAAACGGCACCAATGCAAATTCGGACAGAGAGCAGATCCAAAAAGAGATCGATCAGCTGGTAAACGAGCTTGACAGAATAGCAGATACTACACAGTTCAATGCACAGAATCTGTTGGATGGAAGCTTTGCATACAAGGGATATACCAATACCGAAAACGTAAAGATAATGTCCTATACAGAAGGGGTGTCAACAGGAACCTATGTGATTGGACAGATTAAATACAATCATTATGAAGACAAGGTGACAAAATACACACATGAAGAAAGAGAGATCAAAGACCTTGATGGCAAAGTCATAGATATCGAGTACAAAAGAGAAGACGGGGAAATTACACATGATGATCATTATGAGGCAAGCAGTGCGGATGATGTGCAGAATGCGCTTGTCACGTCAACATCTTTGAATCAGTATGCCGGCATCAATGGCGTTACAGCGTTCCCAGATGGATCCAAAGTAATCCTTGATGGGGAAAATATTATTGTCAAGGCAGAGAATGACTTTGAACTGAAATTTACAATCAATGACAAAGACGCCTTAGATGGAACAGGGGCTACGACAACTTCAACTTCAAGCTGGGTGAAAACGGACAGCTATAAGAATATAACAGTAGTAACAACAAGTACTATCAATAATAAGCGCTTTAATATTTCTGAGTTGAATCTTGTTTCCAAATGGAATGATACGACTAAGAAATATGAATATAAGTCTGAGCAAACATATACGAAGTTTGAAGATGATAAGGGAAAAGGGCTGCGGGAGGACTTTGCAGAATTGTTTAAAGAACTGCATCCTGACTGCGATATTGAGATTAACGGTGTGACTTGTGATGCCGACACTGGAACGTTTGAAGTAGATTATACTTGGAAGAATATAAAGGATGGTACCACAAAGAAGGAAACACTTAAATTTGAACTTTATCAGGAAAAAAATGAGTACGGAAAAGAGATGGACACCAAAAAGACAATGGAAAACTATCTGTACTCGACAACAGAAACCAAGGTAACAGAATATACAGTAGGCGGCAGTGATCCAAGCGACTGTATTACAATGGATCTCACAGGTATGGGCCCGATGATTGTACAGGTCGGCGCCAATGCAGGGCAGCATATGGAGATTGAGATACCAGCGCTCAATACGATTAATCTTGGTGTAAAGGATTTGGACATTACCACAGAAGATTCCGCCACAGCTGCAATTGACACGGTTGGCGATGCCATCAACATGCTGTCTTCTGTACGTTCAAAAATTGGCGCATATGCGAACCGCTTAGAGCACACAATCACGAATCTTGATACCACCGAAGAGAATATGACCGCTTCGTATTCGCGGATTATGGATGTGGATATGGCAACAGAGATGACAGAATATTCGACAGTACAGGTACTTGCACAGGCGTCTACTTCCATGCTTGCGCAGGCGAATGAACGGCCGCAGCAGGTGCTTCAATTATTGCAGTAATATGATTTTAGGTATTTGAATAAGAAAGGCCAGGGATATAGATGACTAAGGAAATGAAACAAATATTTACAAGGCGTATCACGCAGGCAAACCGGACGCAGCTTGTAGTGGTTGTCTATGATATGCTTTTGACATACCTTGACGATGCAAAAAAAGCATACAGTGTTGATAATATGTATGAATTTGTCAGTGATATTGAGTATGCCAGAAACTGTATCGCAGAGCTTCGAAGCAGCTTGAACTTTGAGTTTGAACTGTCAAAAACCCTTTTTTCGATTTATTCTTTTGCAGATAGAAAGCTTGCAAGTGATATCTACAGCTTTGACGCAGAGAATCTTGATGCGATTTCCAAGTTGTTTGAGAAGCTTCGAGATGCTTATCACAAAGTAAGCAAAGAAGATACCTCGGAACCGCTTATGGCAAATGTACAGGGCGTGTATGCAGGACTAACCTACGGAAAAACAGATATCAACGAAAGTTTTGGGGATTATGGAAACAAAAGAGGATATTATATCTAAGAGTTGATACAAAGAACAGCCGCTATACAAGCGGCTGTTCGCACGTTAAGGGATTGTTTTCATACAATTCAGGAGGGCTGGACTCACATGCTTCATATAATTGCATACGTTCTGCCTGCTGCAATAGAAAACGATAGCGTTTTAAAGCAGAATTAACCTCATAGATATAGCAGTCTATCAGGTCGGGGTCAGTCACATTGTCAAAACCAGAATATGCAATTTCAAGTTCGCATTGTGTTTTTCGAATATCATCAAGGAGCATGTCGCGCGGCGTTAAAGGAGCAGCAGTATGATTCGTCGGCGGATTAAGTATACCTTTGAGACTGAAATATGTTTTCATAAGGGCGTCCTTTCCAAAAATTAATAAATTAAGAATCCCTAATAGAGAAGAAATTAATGATTCGTTATCCTAGTATACAGATAAAAAGGAAAAATTATGCATAAATGCTGAAAAAAACAGACAAGATTTTTCCCGCATTGCTCAGGTCTTTTTATACAAGGCAGCAGGTTAAAATATTTCGTAAAATTTCGTAATGTCAAAATTATACAAAAATTTCTTGTAAATATTACTAATAAAATAGTAATATTACATCTATTATCTAGTAAAAAATCACAGCAATAAAATAGTTGTTTGATTTTTTACATTTCGAGTGGACAATCTTTTTTGAGTTGCTATAATCGTAAAAGTCAGATGCAGCTGCACTGACATCAACCGGATTCCGGTAAAAATTCATAGATAATTAAATTAAATTTAAAACAGCAGAAGGCCGGACAATGCCCAGAGCATTTCCAAACGAATGAATAATGAGAGTGGAAATGACTCTGAGAAGATGGCAGTGGAAGGACTGCTGCGGGACTTAAAATAAGGAGGTTTATATGGGGATTCTCATAGGTGTGTTTAGTGTTGCCGTTTTTTGGGATTGGCGGTTTTATAGGATTCCCAATCTATGTATCATTATTGGAATTCTAGTGGGGATGGCACAAACCTATCGCTTGTATACAATAATTGGAGTATTGGGGGCGCTCATGGATATGCTTATCATATTTGCAGCATTTTATCCATTTTATCTGATACACGGGATTGGCGCCGGAGACGTGAAGCTGTTTATGATGATTTGCTGTTTTATTAGAGGGAATCAATTATTGGCGTACTTATTTGCTACAATGCTGCTTGCAGCAGTGTGGTCTGGCTTCAAAATGATAGTGTACAAAGAATGCAGAGAGCGGCTTTTTTATCTGGGGAGATATCTCAAAAAGGCAGCGTTTACAGGAATAATTGATGTGTATGAGATTGACAAAACACAAAAAAATGCTGTGATACGCTTATCAATACCTGCTTTTATTAGTCTGATATTGCTGAATATGAAGCTTTATTAACAATGCATTTTGAGGAATCGTTTGGAGAGGCGGTTGAAGTGTATGAGAGCAAAACAGTTTGCAATCTGTGATAAGGATGTAGTTTATTTGAAAATGCTGCAGGCATATCTGCAAAAGAAAAATCCAGCAGATTTTGAAATTTTGATTTTTGAAACTGCGCAAAAAGCGCTCGCTGCCAGTCGAAATGAGCCGTTCGAAGTCTTTTTAGTAGGGGAAAAAATCTATGATAATCAGATAGCAAAAATCAATGCCAAAAAAGTTTTTATTCTGCTAGAGGATGGATTAAGCGGGATTACAGGATATAGTACCCTGTCAAAATATCAGTCTATGGAGCGCTTAATTTCTCAGGTACTTGAAGAATTTGCACTGGATGAAAGCTTTGACAGTGTGGGAAGATGCGGAAAAAATAAAACGAACCTAATAAGCTTTTATGCACCGGACCGAAATAAGGGGCAGAGCATTGCTGCATTGGGTGCAGCACAGGTATTGGCAGAAGCAGGGCACCGCGTTTTATATATGAACCTAATGCCGTTTGCTGGGTTTGAGGAGCTGCTTGGTGTTAGATATGAGTCAGATGTGACAGATTTTATGTACTTTGTACTCAATCATTCAGATAAGCTTCTTTATAAACTGGATGGAATCAAACAGTGTATCCATGGTGTTGATTATCTTCCGCCAGCACTCGACTATACAGATTTACTTTCGATTAGCGCACATGATTGGGAACAGGTTTTGGATATGCTGTTATACAGCAGTGATTACACACATATTATATTGGATTTATCAGAAACCTGTCAGGGATTTTATGAGATTCTTGAAAGCAGCAGTCAAATTTATATATTGACAGATAAAAACACGTCTTATGGAAGGGCGATGCTGTCACACTACAAGAATCTTTTGCAGGCAAAAGGGTATCAAACGATACTGGATCATTTAGAAGAGTTTGCACTGCCGCGGGATTGGGAGCAGTATTGCGATAGGATTGAAAACATTGTGGCGTCGCCTATTGGCAGTTGTATGAAGGGAGTACTTGATGGTTGCAGGTGAGCAGAGTAGATATGAAGAATGCAAAAAGCAGATTCATGATACAGTACGACAGCGAATTGATTTGTCAAGAGAGGTAACAGATGCAGAGATACAGGACATGATTGATGATCTGATAGTAGGTCTTGGCAGAAAATATGCATTGTCGCTAAATGAGCGGCAGGAACTTGGAAAAAGTGTTTTTTATGCAATCCGAAAAATGGATGTGCTTCAGGAGCTGATAGACTGCGACGAGGTGACTGAAATTATGATAAATGGCACTGAAAATATTTTTATAGAAAAATCAGGCCATATTTACGAATGGGACAAACATTTTGACACAAGGGAGAAGCTCGAAAACGTGATACAGCAAATTGTAGCGAAGTGCAACCGGGTGGTGAATGAAGCATCGCCAATTGTAGATGCCCGGCTTGAAAATGGTTCACGAGTCAATATTGTACTTGCGCCAGTAGCACTGAATGGACCGATTGTTACGATTCGAAGATTTCCCAATCATCCAATCTCAATGGAGGATTTGCTTCGATTTGGTTCTATTACAAAGCAGGCATCAGATGAGCTTGAAAAACTGGTTATCGCAGGCTACAACATTTTTATTAGCGGCGGAACAGGTTCTGGAAAAACCACTTTTTTAAATTTGCTTTTGGATAAATATGAGTACAGCGGAAAAATAATCAGCTCAGTAGAGTTTGATTATTTTCCGTACCCTGTTAAGGAAAAAGATAAATTAACAATGGATATACTCAGTGAGGTTTGTCCCTTCGCTGAGGAATGGGAGATTTATCGGGAGCTATCGCATCTTGAGGTTGATGGTGATGTTCTTTTCAGAGCCTTTGAAACCCTTTCAAATGGTGAGCAGACAAAGGTGCTGCTTGCGGCACTGTTTCTTAATGAGGGTCATTTTTTGCTGATCGATGAGCCGACCAATCATCTTGATATCAGGGCGAGAGAATTGGTAGCAAAATATCTGAACAGCAAAAAAGGTTTTATACTGGTATCGCATGACCGAAGGTTTCTTGACGGCTGTGTTGATCATATTCTTTCAATGAATAAGAATAATATAGAGATACAGAGCGGCAACTATTCATCCTTTTCACAGAATTTTGAACGCAGGCAGGCGAGTGAAGCTGCAGAGAATGAACGGCTCAAAAAGGATATAAAGCGTTTAAAGACAGCCGCACGCCGAACAGACGAATGGTCGGGACGTGTGGAAAAATCAAAAACAGGTGCTTATGATAAGGGTTTTGTGGGTCATAAGGCTGCTAAAATGATGAAACGCTCAAAAGCTATTGAGAACAGGCAGAACAGGGCTGTTGAGCAGAAATCAATGCTCCTCAAAAATGCTGAAAGGGCAGATGCTTTAAAGATGTTTCCGCTTATGTATCACAGCAGCAGGCTTGTGTCGGTTTCGCAGGTTTCAATAAGCTACGATTGCAAAGCCGTGTGAGCCTGTTACTTTTGAGGTTAATCAGGGTGACCGTATTGCTCTTGACGGCAGAAACGGAAGCGGAAAAAGCAGTATTCTGAAGCTGATTATCGGTGAAGAAATAAATCATACAGGCTTGATAAATATAGGTTCGGGAATGAGAATATCCTATGTTCCTCAGGATGCATCATACTTATGCGGAACACTGGCAGCACTTGCCGATAGCAGCGGTATTGATGAAAGTCTGCTTAAAACCGTTGTAAGTAAGTTAGGTGTGGAAAACAGTCAGCTTGAAAAGGAAATTTCGGATTTTTCAGACGGACAGAAGAAAAAGGTGCTGATTGCCACAAGTTTGATGACACCAGCTCATTTGTATATTTGGGATGAGCCGTTAAACTATGTTGATGTGTTTTCCAGAATGCAGCTTGAGAAGATGATTTTATCGTACAAGCCGACGATGCTGATTGTGGACCATGATGTGCGGTTTCGCGAGCGCATTGCGACGAAAGTGATTGAAATGACGTAATCAATATTTTTATTCTTTTCTTTGTACTTATTATACCACAAAAATCACTAAAATAAAAGACTTGAAATGTACTGCTTTATGGAATATACTTGTAATTTATATAAGCGCATAGTGAAGTGTTTTTCCGAGTATCCTTTTGTGCTTGGGCATAATAAAAGAATCAGGCACAGAGGATATTCGGGCGTATTGTTGTGAACAGTGGAGGGAAGTATATGGAAAGTACAAACTGGCTGGCACTATTGGAGAGGACACAGATACAGAAGGTGATGGAGTCAAACCAGTATACAGAGCAGTATGGGTTGACGCTGAGTGAGCAGGACGCGGAGATTTTGGCACAGGAGCGGAAAAGTA
>OFGM01001610.1_pt1 | contig 12775 bp, 11 predicted proteins | sample 1521741 | NCBI WGS metagenome assembly OFGM01 (sample SAMEA3504079, study PRJEB24116) | mouse gut metagenome | biome: mouse gut; feature: mouse-associated habitat; material: faeces | place: Denmark | collected 2011
TCATCCCCGACCGACTACGTCGGTGGGGGTTCTCTCGCCATGGTCGCGATAGATGGGAGGAGTTCTTCCGTTCTCTCCATCCCTTCTCTGGAAAGGCCCTGGGAAAATGCCTCTCCTTTCTTCGTTTTGGAGAAAAATAGATTGACACCCCCTGCCTTTAGGTATGGGGAGTGTCAATTTTTCTCATTAACATCATCAGATAAAATGCGCAAGTAATCCCGGCGTCCATAAAGGACACGATCCACATATATCTCGCTGCCGTGAATTCGGTAGAAAGAGAGGTAGCTTCCTGTTACAAGGAATCGATAATCGCTCTGGATATCCGCAACGGAAGACAACAGGGTCCCAATTTCCGCAAAACTCTCCAACTGATCAACGTCATCCATAATACGATCCACGATTCGTTTTGCGGCAGATGTATTTTGAAGCTCTGATGCAATATGCTCCCATATTTCGTCCAAATCGCGTTGAGCCGCCAACGAATAGTGAATATTATTTTTCATCGGCTTTTCTCTGGAAATGCCCCCGCAATTCCCCGGATGAAACCCATCCCTCTTTCTCTCCAGACTTCCGTCCCTTGTTCAGTTCGCTGATTAGCTGGAGCGTTGCCTGTGTTTTTTCGTAGTCCTGAATGTCGAGAATCGCATACTTGCCTCGCCCATTTTTCGTCAGAAAAACAGGTGTTCCGACCGCAACTTCATGCAAAACCTCAGAATAGTTCCGAAGATCGGAAATTGGCTTGATGTTTGGCATAGCCCATTCATCCCCTTTCTTACCCATAGTATACCCTATTTTGCTGTAAAATTCAACCGCTATTTTTACAGCGCATTTTTGTTGTTCCTGCGGCGTTTTTGTGTGAACGTCCCCCCCTAAAGGCCGAGGTTTTCTCGCCCGGATTTCGATAAAACAAGGACAAGGAGGCCGCATGACCTCCTTGTTCTCATTTTGTTTTTGACGATTATTCGCCAACGTCAGAATGCATATCGATGGATTCAAGTTCCACCCTGTATGCATCAGCAAAACGCCGTATGTCTTCACAGACGCTGCGCTGGCTTCCCCTTCCACAAGGGACGTGCCAGCCCAAGCGCAGATTGTTGAGCAACTGGGTGAGTGCCAGGATTTGTTCTATGCTTTTGCATGCGACTTCCTTCCCGGCGGAAATATAAGCCTTTATGAACTTGGGGAGGATAGTGTAACCACAATTTCCCGCCAGGGTATTCACCAGGACATATAGCGGAAGCTTTGCGTCTTTTGCGAAAGCAGCATCGAGGAGGTCCGTATCATTCCTTGTGTCTGCAAGGGAAGCCATTCGCTCTTTGATAAAAACGATATGGAGGGGGATATGTGGGCCTCTATTGTCATTGGCAAGCAGGTCCCCGCTCACCGCCGTCTTCATAAAATCCTCTGGTGTAGAAGGGATATAGCCCGTTAGCATAACACAGCCATTTGGGGCCGGGACCATGAGCTGGAGTGAAGGAATGGCAGATAGAAGGGCAGACGCCTCGGCATGATCAATGTTTTCCAGGCATCCATACCCGTCATATTCCCCATGAATAGTAGCTATCGGTATATATTCATTCACAGCGTTGAACCCAACATTAGGGAATTCCCGTTTAAGCAGTATCACGGCGGTGCATTTCTCTCCGCCCAAAATGGGCAGATGCGAAATCATACAGGTTTCATTCCAGCATCCCATTAGCAGTATGCCTCCTTTCTTTGTCTTTCCTTTCGCCGGATCGTTTCCGCCGGCATCGAACCTGTCAGCCAGTCCAGACAGCCAAATTTTGTGGCAAATTCTTCCCGGCGGATGGCACCAGTCCGGTTGTCAATACCGACAAATTTCTCCCCTTCTCGCTGAACGAACAAGCCTTTGGGGGTCCGGCTTTTCATAATGATCTGCGCCATTGTTTTGTTCACAAATCGAATGTTTGCCGTGTCACGCATTTTACTGTGACTCTCCAGGCACCTCTCTCGTTCGCATCTTGTCATTCGAATACCTCCTTTTTGCTGGGCGGAAATTGAGGCGCCAAGCCGATCGTTCGGTTGGGGGCGCACACAGTCCGCCGCCAGGGTCCAGGAAAATCGTTCCATGGTGATGGTCTCCTTTTTTCTAATTCCTTTGAGCAAGGTTACGGGATGATATGCAGAATCATGCAAAATTATCAATTTGAGAAATTGAATATCTCCTCGCCTTCCACGAAAACTGGAGGGATCTTTCTATGCCCGCAGAGACATTTTCGTGCCCCTGGAAGTTATCCCAACTCTCTTCAGGCAGGAAGGTTGGAATGCGGCAGGATACACAAGATGGAATATTGGCTATGAGGTATGTTCCAGCAAAAGATTGTCCACAAGGTTTCGATATTTTTTTGATGAATGGCATAGTATCCAAAAATAAGCTGTGCAGGATAGTCTGGCAGCAAAATTCATTCAGGAAGAAAGGATACGTTATCTATGTCAAGAGAGCAGGAAAGACAGGAGCTGTACAAGACCATCTGGGGCATTGCCAATGACCTGCGAGGCAGTGTGGATGGCTGGGACTTTAAAGCATACGTGCTGGGGATGCTGGCGTACCGGTACCTTTCAGAGTCTCTGGCTGGGGAGCTGAACCGCGGAGAGCGGGATGCCGGGGTGCTCACCTTTGACTATGCCAAGCAGGAGGATTCATTGGAGGGAAAGGACCGGGAGAACTTTGTGGAGAAGTGGGGCTACTACATCGAGCCGGGCCTGCTCTTCGAAAATGTCATGGAGTCCGATGTGTCGGATCTCAATGAGAAGCTGCGGAGAGCGTTTGACCAGATCGAAAAATCCGGGGAAGGCATGGGTGCATCCAAGATGTTTGAGGGGCTTTTCACGGACGTGGATCTGAACTCGAACAAGTTGGGAGCCAGCACAGATGAGCGCAACCGCCGGCTTCAGAAACTCATGCGAAGTATCGGCGGACTGAAGCTGGGTACGTACATGACCGACAGGATCGGCAGCATCGGACGGGAGCGAGGTATGGGAAGTACTGTGGACATTTTTGGTGATGCCTACGAGTACCTGATGACGATGTATGCCGCCAACGCCGGCAAGAGTGGGGGCGAATATTTTACACCGCCCGAGGTTTCGGAGCTGCTGGCTCGCATCGTTACAGAGGACGGGACTCGGAAGCCTCCGCGCGGCGAATGGCGATGCTACGATCCGACCTGTGGTTCCGGCGGCCTGCTGCTGAAGTTTCTGAAGATACTTGGCTATAAGGCAGACGTCACACTCCACGGACAGGAAAAAAACATCACTACATACAACCTTTGCCGGGTCAACATGCTGCTGCATGGGATGCCGTACGAGAAACTGTTCATCCGCTGCGGGGATACCCTGCTGAAGCCCGATCCAGACCTCGACGAAAGAAAGCCCTTCGACGCCATCGTTTCCAACCCGCCCTACTCCCTGAAATGGGTCGGGGAAAATTCGGAAGAGATGAAGAATGACGCCCGTTTTCAGGGGCCAGGGCGGCTGGCGCCAAAGGGAAAGGCCGATCTGGCGTTTGTGATGCACAGTTTGAGATACCTGTCCGACGACGGCATTGCGGCTATCGTGTGTTTCCCTGGTGTGCTGTACAGGACCGGGGCTGAGGCCAAAATCCGGGAATGGCTGGTGGAGAATGGGCATATCGACGCCATCATCCAGCTGCCTGGGAAGCTGTTCTTTGGTACAAGCATCACGACGTCCATTGTAGTCATGAAGAAGGGTCTATCCGATGGGAAGACGCTGTTTGTGGATGCGTCAAAATACTTTGTGCCGTCTACCAACTCAAATAAGCTGAGCCAGGAGAATATACAAGACATCATGAAAATCCTGCTGGACCGCAAGGACGTGGACCACATCGCCATGCTGGCGGACAAGGATATGATCCGGGAGCAGGAGTATAACCTGAGTGTATCCATGTATGTGGAAAAGGAGGATACGTCGGAGAAAATCGACATTGATGCCCTGGAGGCTGATATCGCCGACACGGTCCGGCGGGAGGGCGCACTGCGGCAGGATATCGACGGTATTGTGGCGATGCTGCGGCAGGGACGGAAGGCAGGGTAAAGCGATGACTCGCATGGATTATGAGAATGAATGTTCATTGGTGAATTTGAAGTACCAGTTGTCCGATTTCGGAGATGCTGATACATATAGTTTCGTGTTGAATAATTCGATCAGGGTAATTCAGCTACCTACTGTCGTAAAGCTGTTAACTGATAACCGGGCTATCATAAAAGATTTTCCGATTGACTTTGATATGTCCGGTATGGAGCCGTATAATGATTATGCGATTAAGGTTTGTGACACATTCGGAACAATTCTTTACGTTTTTGTGCATTGTAGGGGTGCTTACACATATTTGTTTCCGGTGGTTTCTGGCTTTGATTCTGATATATCATGTTCTCCTATGAACCCAACTGATAATTGGCGCATCAGAGCATTGCGGACTGCCAAAAGTTACAATGTGCCATTGGTTGATTCCAATGGTAGTATGATGCCTATTGGACAAACTGGTGCGTTAGATAGTTTTGAATTTAGAGATTTGTCGGGCGGTTTGTACCATGAACGGATTAGAATGTTGCCAGCTAAAAAGGAATTTGGGTTTTCTGGCATCATGATAGAAGTGGATACCGCAGGCGTTTACGGTAATTCTTTTGTTTTGGCTAAGCCGGTAGTAAATGGATTGTTATCCATATGGGAAAAATCAGAATATGATTCTTTGTACGACAAGCACACAGCAACTACCTTTAGCTCGGCGGCATTGATATTACAGGTATGGCTCCATACTGTGACTATGTGGCGTAAACGCTGTTTGAATCGAAAGATAAAAGTTGTTCATCCGCACGACGAAGCGGAATATACGAGAGATATTAAACAGGTCTTGTCTAATACGAAGCAAACAATTGTTGATCTGAATAAGGACATCGTCGTTTATGTGAATGACGTGCTGACAAAACGGGAACTTCGCAGTTATCATGTTACTGAATCTGTGCGATGCGGGCATTTTCGGCATTTGCCCAATGGTAACATTATTTATATAGCGCCGACGACGGTCCATTATAAGAAACTCGTTCCAGATGAAAGACTCGTGGATTCTATCCAAAAGCCTATTGTTTATCGCAATACGGAAGATTTTTTAAGAGAAAAGTCATACCTTGAAGATGAAGTAAACTCTATGCTACAGGGCAGGGGTATTGCGAGGGAGCGTGAGAAAATGTTTGACTGGATGGGCAGGAAGAGGCTTGATTTTTATTTACCCGACAAAAATGTTGCTATTGAATGCCAGGGCGTGCAGCATTTTTTCCCATATGGTTCAAAAGACTCAGATTTTCAAGCTCGGCAGCAACGGGATATTGATAAATACGAAGAGTGCGCAGCGCATGGCATCAATGTACTCTATTATGTGAATCCCAATATTCCTATTCCTGACAACCTTGCGTCAAAATATCGGTATGTTACTGATCTTGATGAATTATATGCTCTGATTAGGTAAAGGAGGTGCAAAACGAGTGAATAAGACGACAATGTTGGATATTTGGGGGTTAATGGAGCGACTTTGCCCGGACGGGGTGCCATATTACAGGCTCGACCAGGTGTTTGACATCCTGCAGGGTTATTCCCCGTCCATGGACAAGAAGGAATACTGGGAGGGCGGCACGGTGCCGTTCTTCCGGATGGAGAACCTGAAGGGCGACGGCTGCAAGCTGGTTGCCAGTGATACAGACATGTTCTGCACGATGGATTCCATCAGGGGGAAGCCTTTTCCTGGCGGCACTTTGATTATGGCGACATGCGCAACGATTGGCGCGCATGCACTGGTTTGCGAGGATTTCCTCGCAAACCAGCGATTTTCAGTTCTCAAGCCTGCGGTTTTCGAACCAAAAATCGCCGGTTCTCGCCTGAAAATTGCTAACGAGCCGCTGGATATGGACTTCGCCAATTACTACGCTTTCGAGCTGGATAAGTGGTGTAAGGACCATATTAACGAAGGCACGTTCGCGCAGGTGAACATGGTGGGCTTCCGGGCGTTCCCGTGGCCTGTCCCGCCGCTCCAGGTCCAGCGGGAAATCGTCGCCATTCTGGACAAGTTCGACATGTATTGCAATGACATGACCGCTGGGCTGGCCGGGGAGCTGGAGATGAGAAGGAAGCAGTATCGGTATTGGCGCGATAAAATCTTTCAGGATTTACTGGACGAGGGATGCGAGATGCAGCCCATCAAGTCGCTTGGTGCGTTTGACCAGGCGTCCGGTATCAAGAAGGACGCGCTCCAGGAAGATGGCATGCCGTGTCTGCATTATGGACAGATTTACACGACATATGACATCGAGTTTAAGACGCCGGTCTCGTATGTGTCGGATGATACATACGCGGTTTCGGCTAAGGCACGCCACGGTGACGTGGTCGTGACCTTAGCCGAAACCGCTGACTTGGGCTTCGTCGGCAAAGCCGTCGCCCAAGTCAGCGGTGTCGATGTTGCTATCTCGATGCATGCAGGTATCATCAGGCTGAATCCGGCGGAGATGGACGCAAAGTTCCTGGCTTATTACATGGATACATATAAATTCTGGATGCAAAAGGACAGGTGTAAGGTCGGGACGAGCATTATCGGAATCAGGGTTCCGTTATGGCAGAAAATCCAGGTTCCTGTCCCGGACATGGCCCGGCAGCTGGAAATCGTTGAAATCCTGGACAAATTCCGCGAGCTGGAGTGCGAGCTGGAACACGAGCTGAAGCTGCGGCGGAAACAGTACGAATATTACCGAGATATGCTGCTGAGCTTCCCGGAGAGAAAGGAGAACGCATAACTATGTGCAGCAATGATTTATCCCAAGTCTGCCAGACGCCGGAAATGACCGTGCTGGCGGCTTATGAACCTTTGGCGCAGTCTGGAGGGTATCAATCCGAGGCACAGATGGAGGCGGGGCTTATCTCCGCACTTCAGGCCCAGGGATATGAATACCTGGACATCAATGACGAGCCCGGCCTGCTGAGAAATCTGAGGACCTGTATTGAGGCTCTGAACAATATCAGGTTTTCGGACACGGAGTGGAACAGGTGGTTCTCATCACGGCTGCTTAACAAGACCAAGCTGGAAAAGAGCCATATTATCCAGGATGGGTCTACGGCAGAATGTTTCCGGTTCGATAATGGAGCAGAGAAGAATCTGCTCCTTCTGGATAAAAAAGATTTACAGCGAAACAGGCTTCAGGTCCTGAATCAGTATGAGGCAAATAGCGGGAAGCAGCGCTATGACGTAACAATCTTGATCAACGGACTGCCTATGTGCCATATCGAATTAAAACGTCGGGGCGCGTCCGTCCGGGAAGCATACCGGCAGATCTCCCGATATGAAGAGAGCAGCTTCTGGAGCGGCTGTGGTTTGTTTGAGTATATCCAGTGCTTCGTAATTTCCAACGGCACGGAAACGAGGTACTATGGGAATTCTCTGCGCCGGGAGGTTGTTTCCAAACGCGGCGCTGGTTTTGATCGGACGAACACATGGGCAGACTTCAAAAACCGTCCTATTTTGGACATTGAGGATTTCAGCAGAACTTTTCTGACAAAATCCACCTTGCAGCGCATGATTTACAGATACTCCATCTTGGATAGTGATGGAAACCTGCTCATGCTGCGGCCCTATCAAGTTGCTGCATGTGAAGCAATCATGAACCGGTGCAATTTAGCGTTTAACTCAGGCCAGCATGGAGCAGCGTCTGGGGGCTATGTCTGGCACACAACCGGTTCCGGGAAGACATTAACCAGTTTTGCCTCAGCTATGCAGGTTGCTGAGAATACAGCGGCTGACAAGGTGTTTTTTGTTGTCGACCGGAACTCTCTGGACAGCCAGACAAAGCAGGAATATCGGAAATTCCTGGGCGACTCAGAAGCAGAAACCTTGGGCGAGGCCAATCGAACCAGCGACTTGGATGGACTCATAAAGGATTCAGGACGGAAAATCATCATCACCACGGTTCAGAAATTGGACAATCTGACGAAGAAGCACAGCGGCAGCAAGCTTAAGTGTGTCATGATTTTCGACGAGTGTCACCGGAGTCAGTTTGGGGATATGCACGCCCGGATCCTGAGGGCGTTTCCCAATACAGTGACCTTCGGATTCACAGGCACGCCAATTTTCAAACAGAATGCCGTAAACCTGACAGTCTCGGCACTGCTCAGAAAGACTACAGGGTCTCGGGGGTTGGGCGGGGTTGTAAACACGACGGAAGACCTGTTCGGCCCTATGCTGCATAGCTACGTTATTACGAACGCCATCCGGGACAATACCGTTTTGAAATTCAAAATTGGATATACGAATACGGCTAAAATTGAGGATGGTGTCTCTGATGATGAAGAATTTGAGGGGGCGAGTTTCGAAAAAACCGCTATGGATCCCGGTCGTATCGGTGAGATCTGCGATTATATTGTAGAAAAATTTGACATGAAGACCCATCGGAAGTCAGATTTGAAATTCAATTCGATACTTGCCTGCTATGACATCGAGGCGGCAACGCGGTACTACATGATCTTACGGGAAAAACTGAGGGCAGCCGGTCGGGATGATGTAAAAATCGCCATCATTTATACATACGGCGCAAATGATGAGATACTGGATTACGCCGGGATGTCGAAAGAGGCGTTCCTGGAGTCAGTGGCGATGCCGGACTACAACGGGCAGTTTGGCACACGGTTCACATTGAGTGATTACAAGAACTACAATGCCGATATCGCCTGTCGGATGAAGGGGAAAAGGCCGGGGCAGAATCTGATGCGGGATGAAATGATCGACATCCTCATCGTTGCAGATATGTATCTGACGGGTTTTGATTCCAGGTATGTAAACACGCTCTGGGTGGACAAACCACTGCAATTTCATGGTTTAATGCAGGCATTCTCCCGCACGAACAGGACCTTTGGCGACTCGAAGCCCTGTGGAGAGATCGTTTGCTTTCGAAACCTACGGAGCGCTGTTGATGTCGCCATCCAGCTGTTCTCCTCCGTAGATGGGAGAACCGGCATCCTGCTCTGTCGAACCTATGATGAGTATTACAATGGATATCAGGATGACGATAGCCACTGGAATGATGGGTATGCTAAGCTGGTGAATGTCCTGTTGGACAAATTTGAGTACCGGCATATGACACAAGATGTCGTAGGTGAGGATGAGAAGGCAGCATTTGTGAAGCTGTTCGGGCAAATCCTGGTCTCCCGGAATCTGTTGAATACGTTTGACGAGTTCCAGGGAAATGAAATTATGGATGACCGGACTTTTACCAATTATAAGGGCTGGTATTTGAAGCTTCATGACGAGATCGGCGCCAGCAGAAGAACTGGGTCCGGGGGCGGCGATGGGGTATTGGATGGGTTGGAATTCCGGGTGGAACTGATCAACGAAGAAACTGTTGGCATCGACAACATCTTGGAACGCATCGGGCGCGAGGCGGAAAACCCTGAGATTCGTGAAAATGTCATCAATGCGGATACCTTGTGCAGCATCATGTCTGCTGTGGATGCCAGCGTTTCCATCAGGAAAAAGAAACGGCTCCTGCAGCTATTCCTTGCGCAGGTCAATAATGGCGGCAATGCGTCAGCGGAGGCGTTTTTGTCTCTGGTACAGGGGGAATATGACAAGTCTGTTGATAGCGTTGTTACGGAACTCAATCTGAAGACAGAAGCCAGATCCTTTATCAGCAAATGTGTTTCCGAAGGCCGCGTCATTACGGCTGGAAACGCCCTGGATGATATTCTGCCGCCCATGCGTCGGTTCGGCAGCGGGGCGAGGCACGGGGAAATTCGAGAGAAGTCTGTGGAGGCAATCAGAAAGATAGTGGAGGAATACTGCGGATTGCTTGCTCTTCCCAATGGCGTCGCTGGATTCTAAACGCAAAAAGAAATATTGATCCCCCTCTCTCCATGTTCATAGAGAATCCTGGAGAGAGGGTTCTTTGTCCGCAGAGACATTGCCACCTGTTTGTTAATACATCGCCGACATTCAGTGCCGCTGATGTCGTCCACATTGTAAAAACAAACACGGCTAAGGTTTTGCTGCGGGAAGGCCACAATCAAGGCTGCCGCCAAGGATGTGGAGTCCGGAGTCTTCTCTGATGAGATGAATGAGAAGTTTCTGAATCTAACTGCGGCGATTGCCGCAATGGAGAAGCAGCTGAAAGAGCGCTACGATGTTGACGCTGCCCTGGCGGAAATGGTGCTGATGGTTAATGCCAAGAAACAGATCCAGCTGGATTTGGATGCCGACATCGAGAAGCGCAAGGCAGAGGCAGCTGCGGATCAGGAGAACGCCCGCCGTGCTTTCGCCGACGAAATCGCCAAGATGCGTGCGGAAGCAGAGCGGGCAAAGGCGGATTTGGCTCGGTCCAGGGAGCGCGAGCAGGAGCAGTTCGACTACGACACGGCCCGGAAGCGGAAGATGGACAATGACGCCTATGCCGACAAGCAGTCCGCCCTGGACAAGAAGCTGGCTGAAGCGGAAGCCCGACTGGCGGAACTTCAGGCTGAGGCAGATGCCATCGCTAAGATGCAGGAGACTATCGACGCCATGCCCGCCACTCTGGAGGCAAAGTACCAGGAAGGCTACGACAACGGCAAGAAAGACGCAGGCAAGGAATACGGGTACAAGACTACGATATCTGAGAAGGATCATGCTTACGAAATCCGCGAGCGTGACGCCAGGATTTCCCGTCTGGAGGCAGACTGCCAGGAGAAGTCCAGCAAAATCACGGCCCTGGAAGATAAGCTGGATGCCGCTTATACACAGATGCGCGATCTGGCGACAAAGACAGTCGAATCCAGCGGCGGCGTGAAGGTTATCGGTGCTTCCGGTGACAGTTCGAGCCGGAATAAGTAACCACCCTCCCGTCTTCTCTCCCTACATTACCCTCCCGCCAGGATCTCTGGCGGGAGGGATTTTATTCTCTCCCTGACGCAAAAAACCCAACCTACGAAAGTCGGTCGGAGATGACGAATCTCTAAAAATGAAAAAGAGGTGTCTGTGGGGGAATTATCCCTGCAGACACCTCTTTTTACCCAATTACAACTCCAACTCGGCTTTCATCTTCGCCAGTTCGTCATCCACACCGGATTCGCCGCCGGACATATACTTTGCCGCCAGGTCATCCGTGGATGTCATACCCGCATTCAACTCGGCCTCAGCCAAGGCTGAATCCAGCCGGCGGTTTGCCTTCGCCTCCATTCGCTCAAAGGCCGAGATGGATGCGGAGCTGGACATACCAGCGGTCGCCTTATTGACCTGTTCCTGGGCTTTTGCGGTCGCCACCTTGGCCTTGATGCCAGCCTTCCTTGCTTCCAGGCTCTCGATGTCCTTGACCAACTTGTCGTGCAACTGCCGGAGCTGCTCTGCGTTCTGATGAGCGGCGTCATAGTTCGCCTGCAGCCCGACCAGGTTGGATTCGTACTCCTGCTTTCGCATCAGAAGGATCCGTGCGTCAGTCTCATTGCCGGCACGAAGAGCGTTCTGGGCAGCGTTGGTGTACTTGGAGATATTCCCCTTGCACTCTTCCACCAGCCGGGCTGCGTTCTTCTCCACCGCCATAACGCCCGCCGTCTCCTTCTTGACCTCAGCAAGGTTCTTCCGCAGGTCGAGCAGGATCTGATCCACCATCTTGGCGGGGTCCTCACACTTATCCAATGCGGCGTTGATGTTGCTGCGCATGATATCGCTGAAACGTTGTAAGATTCCCATGACGTAAATACCTCCGTGATTTCAATTCTTGTACCCCGTTCAGGATACGAGCTTCTTGTTTATGACCACTTGTCCAGAGTCCCGTCGCTCTCGCTGGCATCGCTATGGATATCCGCATTTAGGATCCTTGCCGTCTCCTCATTCCTCTCCCTCTCGTTTTCCCTGCGGACTCGAATGAAACGGAAAATTGCATAAACAGCAAAGACGATGATGCCGAAAATGACCGCGTACTTGGCGACGTCGAGCTGGGTAGTGGTTTTCTCCATGATGCGATCTGCTGTGTTGGTCCACACATCGGAGAACATCTTGTCTTCAGACATGACGCTAGGATCCATGTGCCAATAGGACTCCAAATAGGAGAAGAAGATGTCCTCGGCTTCGGAATCCATCACAGGCCCAACCAGGCGACCCGGGACACTATAAAACTGATAGTGGTCGTCGTACAGCTCCCCGGTTTCCGGCCCATCGAAGTACACAAACGCATAGGTAGTCTCGCTGTACCCCTGGCTCTCAAACCAGTCATCCAGCCAGCCGCCAGAATTGGAGTCTCCGGCGAGGAAAGCATCCTCTTCCGTTTTACTCATCTCAAAAATGCCCAGCGACGGGTCGTGCTCCTTCAGGTAAATGACAGGCTGCACACCAGTTTTGGACCAAAAGTACTTCATCGCATTTTTGACTTGAGACTCGTTCGAAATCCATCCCAACTCATCCACGATACAGTCATTATTGAATCCCCCAACGCCCTCCAGCTTCTCCCGCTGGACCGTACTCTTGGGGACACCTGCTGAGTTGGAGAAAAGACCGATAACCAAAACAATCAGGAGAAGAATGGCGGCAACCGACATGGATGTCAAGCACCCCATCGGTTTCCGGTTTCTTCTCGCCGGAGGCGAGGGTGGCGGCGGAGCAGGCGTATAGATTCTGTGAGGTGGCGGTGGAGGTGCGTACGGCTGTCTCGGCGGAGGGGGTGGGTCTCGTCTGGGCGGCGGAGGTGGCGGTGCGCTATACACCGGCTCTCTCCTGGGCGGCGGGGTATGTACCGGCTCC
>OFGM01001611.1_pt1 | contig 12774 bp, 13 predicted proteins | sample 1521741 | NCBI WGS metagenome assembly OFGM01 (sample SAMEA3504079, study PRJEB24116) | mouse gut metagenome | biome: mouse gut; feature: mouse-associated habitat; material: faeces | place: Denmark | collected 2011
CAAAAGTCTATCACAAATGGCTTTTTATTTTTCTAACTTAATTTTACAAACTGCGAAACTAAAAAAGATAACGGGGTGGGCTACACCCTTAGGCTATCAGAGCTAGTCAATGTCATTACCCTCTAGTTAGGATATGGGGATACTAGCGTTGACGGTAGTAAATAAAATTAGGAAAGGAAAAGCTATATTTCTTTCTCAAATGTAATCATTCGACACGTTTGATTGCATTTGTTCATATTTTATATAACAGGTGAGGAATAAAATTGAAAGCAGATAGTATCCACCTCTTTGATTTCCTCGAAAATGGGAAGACCATCTTTGAAATTCCGATTTTTTAACGAAACTACGAATGGGATGAGTAGCAATGTAGCCAGCTGTTTAAGGATCTGACCATTGCCGCTGAGGATGATCAAGATCATTTTATTGGGGGCAATTGTCTATGTTGCTGAAACGGGTCGGAAGCTGAGTCATATTTACCGAATCATTGATGGTCAACAACGGTTAATGAGTTTAATGCTTCTTTTGAAGTCCTTAGCTGATGTAAATGATCAAGTGCGGGCAGAGATTCAAGAGCAGTATTTGACCAACAAATATTTGGAAGAAAATAATCACCTCAAGTTGAAACCCGTTGCTCATGATATGGAAGCCTTTGAGGCAGTGATGAATGACCGACTCGATCAGTATAATGAGCCTTCTAAGGTAGTCAAAAACTATCAATATTTCAAAAAGCGGATCCAACAATCCGAATTCTCAAGTATGGAACTCTATGAGGCCTTGAACCATTTCAATATGGTTTATATAGAGCTGACTAATGATGTGCAAGATGAGAATCCGCAGGTGATTTTTGAAAGTTTGAACTCGACGGGGGTATCCTTGTCTGCATCCGACTTGGTGCGTAACTTTCTATTAATGAAGCTAGATTCAGATAAACAATCTCGCCTATACCAAGAATACTGGGTTAAAATGGAGAGAATTTTCACAACCAATACCTTTGCAGATTTCATCAGATTTTACTTAACGACGAAGAGGCACAAGATGATTAATAAAGCTAAAATCTATCCGCTTTATAAGGAGTTTTACCATGGACAGGGGTTGGACTCTGAAGAAGCCCTAGCCGATCTGTACCGGTTTGCCATTTTTTATGATCAATTGATCCATGCTGAGACCGGAATTCAGGAGTTAAATCCAATATTGCGTCATATTAATGCCATGGACAGTCGAGTGGTTTATCATTACTTTTTCATGATGCTGGAGATGGCTTCAACGGGTGAAGTTAGTCGGGATAATGTGGGTGAAGTTGCTTGGATCATGGAAAGCTATCTTTTCCGACTGAAGGTCTGTCAACTCCCTACTAATGGGTTAAATCGCACGGTAATTGCCTTATGTGATGAGACAAAGGCAGCTGGCGATTATCGGGCAAGGTTAGTTTCATTACTGAATGCTTCCTTCCCGGATAATAAAAAATTTACAGACAGCTTGATGAATGTTAACTTGTACAGTCTACGAAATAATCTAGCTAAATTGGCATTAGTGGTTCTAGAAGAATCGCGAACTAAGGAAACCATCGACTTTGATGATGCTCAGGTTGAACACATTATGCCACAACGGCTAAACAATGACTGGCGAATTGAACTCCCCAATGCTAACCGGATTAATGAAGAAATAGGTGGGGTAATTGGGAACTTAACGTTAACTAAATATAATCAGGAAATGGGAAATAAGGTATTCAGTGAAAAACGAGAGGTTTATCGAACATCCAATGTCAGCCTAACCAGAGAAATTGCCACTGATTATTCAGTTTGGAATAAGGATAGCATTGTTAAACGGACGGAACAGCTTACCCAAGAATTGATTGCAATCTTCCCGAAACCAGTTGATACACTTCAAGTTGAAAGTATGACTGGCGAACATGTAATCACGGAATCGATTGATATTACTGGTAAAAAGCCAACTAGATTAACCATTAACGATGAAGATATTCCGTTAGACTCTTGGCGTAAGATGTTGATTAGTTTCATGGAGTATATTTGGCGATTAGATAGTCGTAACTATGAGAAGATTAAAGATGACAGTTCTTTGAATAAGATGCTGTTTGCTAGTCAACGGTCGCCAGAAATATTGGATAATGGAACCAGTATTGAAACCAACTTCTCAGCTAATATGGTTTTAGCCTTGATTTCTAAGATAGCTGAAATCTGTGATATCGTCGATGAAGTATCATATACGATTAAGTGAGGTGCTTAGATATATGGCTGAGATTATTGAAAAAATGACACCAGAAAAATTTGCTGATAGATTTAGTGAGTTGATGATGGATCAAAGGGTCTATAATATTTTGGTGAGGGGATACTTTGATGATGATAAAGTATTATTAACTTTCGGAATTTTCAATGATTTGCCACATTATAAAAAATGGAACATTAGTAATAGGCAATACGCGAGTTCAAGATGAAAAAATTTTTTTGGAACGTGGACTTCGTAAGATATTACCTCGTCTTAATTTAAGAGATATTTTTAAAATTTACGGATTGAACATTCAATTTACACAATGGAAAAAGCATAGGGACTTTCGATTTAATGACAATAAGGATTTTGCAATCTTTCATCCAGTTCAAACAGCGATAAGTGATGTTTCAGAACGGGATAAATTTAGAAAAGTATTGGCAAACTCAAAGGCTAGAAAGAACATTTTGATAACCACCAATGATTTCAATAATGATCCGGAAAAAATATATGATATTGTTAACGCAGTGCTAATTTTGGATACAACAGCTGTAAATGAAGAGAATAAACAAATCTATGCCACTATAAAAGCTAATTTAGCAGACGATGGTAAAGAAGAGCCATATTGAGTGTGGTAAGTCTTACTAATTATTTTAGACATGAAACAAAAATCAGGGTAGTTATTTGTATTTGCTACTGATGGCAGATTATTAATGTACAGAGAAAAGTGAGCCGCATACAGGCGATGGCTTGGTTACTTAGTCGATAAAAGATCGTCCGCAACAGGATCGTTAGCGGTACGGTCTTTTATTCCCCTCCGAAACATGAAAATAATGATTGGCAAGGCAACGTTGATAGCCGCAATTGTCATTATCATCATGAGTGCCTAGTAGATATTCATGATGATAGCCAGGATTTAAGCCATTGTTCTTACGCACTCGACAGGTACCACGTAAACTATAATATAGTAGCGTTCATTGAGTTCCCATTAGTTGATGAAATGCTAAAATAGTGAGATTGTTCGAGATTGGGTAAGATAAGCAAACACTTATCTTAGTTAAATTGCTATAGAAATTCATCCCTAGAAATCTGCAACAAACCGCACTATCTCGGCGTTTGAGGCAATGTATGATTAGGATAGGTAGGACGCCACATGTTGAAAGCGTGACGGTGTTGGAACGGGTAGAAAAGTAATCAAAATATACTATTTTAAAAGTTACAACATCTCCATGTCAAAAATTCAACATTTAATGTTGTTTATTTGCTATAATTATAAAAAAACAACAGGTGATCAAACATGAAAAAACGTGAGAGATTGGAAGAGATCACACGGCTTGTCAACCAGAAGGGAACGATCCGGGTCTCAGATATCGTTAAATTATTAAATGTAACTGATATGACAGTCCGGCGCGATCTAGTCGAACTTGAAGAACAAGGAGTTTTGACAAAGATCCACGGAGGTGCCCGAAGCAATAAAGCTTTCCAATACCGTGAGTATTCACATGCAGAAAAACATATCCAAAATAAAGAAGCAAAACAAGCGATCGCTAGCAAAGCTGCCCAGTTGATCGAAGATGGAGATACTATCTTTTTAGGACCAGGGACGACGGTGGCATTTTTAGCAGAAGCGCTAAATAATCAGCGCTTGACGGTCATTACCAATTGTATGCCGGTCTTTACGCTTTTGATGGCTAAAAAGACGGAAGATTTTCAAGTCTTTTTACTAGGAGGCGAATACCGGCAAGTGACTGAAGCTTTTGTCGGTGAGATCACAAATACGAGTCTAGAAAAGTTACGTTTTAGTAAAATGTTCTTTTCAGGTAATGGCGTTAGAGATGGTGAGGTGATGACCTCGACTTTAGCCGAGGCGTACACACAAAATTTAGCCCTCAAACATTCGCTTGAAAAATATCTATTGCTGGATTCCTCGAAGATCGGAAAAGATGATTTTACATCATTTTGTAAGCTTCGCGATCTAACAGCACTCATTACCGATGTAAAGACTGAAGACGAAAATTATCGCTCACTCGAACCTGAGATCGAGATCATCAATTAGATAAACAAAGAGCCCAACAGTTAATGTTGGGTTTTTATTTATAAAATGCAATTATGAACATTTTATAAACAAAAAATGTTGACTTTGTGTTTAGTTAATTATATAATTTAAACATAGAAAAGCGAAAGCGCTTTTTTAAAATTGGCAGTACGGTAATGTGTTTGATTTCGCGAGGGGGAATGGTAATGATCATCATTGGAGCTGATCCAGCAGGAGAGCAACTGAAAGAAGAGCTTAAAAATTATTTAATTGAGAAAGCTTATGCCGTTAAAGATGTTAGTTCTGAAAGCGATTTCGTCGATACAACACTAGCAGTCGTAGCTGAAGTAACTCAAAATGAAACTAATTTAGGGATCGTAATCGATGCATTTGGCGTTGGATCATTTATGACTGCGACCAAGATCAAAGGAATGATCGCAGCTGAAGTTTCAGATGAACGTTCAGCTTATATGACAAGAGAGCACAACAATGCACGTCTCATCACACTGGGAAGTGAGATCGTCGGTGTTGGAGTCGCTAAAAATATCGTCGAAGGTTTTGTGACTGGGAAATACGCTGGTGGACGGCATCAGATCCGAGTCGATATGTTGAACAAGATGTGTTGAAAAGGGGGCAAAAAATGAAGATCGCAATCGGATGTGACCACATCGTGACTTATGAAAAGATCGCGGTGGTCGATCATTTGAAAAATAAAGGGCACGAAGTTTTAGACTTCGGAACTTATGATAATGTTCGTACGCATTATCCGCTCTATGGAAAAAAAGTCGGGCAAGCAGTTGCTAGTGGCCAAGCTGAGCTGGGGATTTGTCTTTGTGGGACTGGTGTGGGGATCAACAATGCAGTCAATAAAGTTCCAGGGATCCGGTCAGCACTCGTGCGTGATATGACTTCAGCGTTATACGCTAAAGAAGAGTTGAATGCAAATGTTATCGGTTTTGGGGGCAAGATCACAGGGGAGCTATTGATGTGTGACATCATTGATGCATTTATTGAAGCCAAATACAGACCGACAGCAGAAAATGAGCGCTTGATCGCTAAGATCAAAGCGGTCGAGACTTTGAACCAAGAGCAAGCAAAGCCAGATTTTTTTACAGAATTCCTTGAAAAATGGGAACGTGGGGAATATCACGATTAGGGGGAAACCAAAATGACTTTAACAGAAACTAAGAAAAAATTTATGGACAAAGTAAGTACTAAAGAAGGCCTCATTTCCGCATTAGCGTTTGATCAACGTGGGGCTTTGAAAAAAATGATGGCGCAATATCAAACAACAGAACCGACTGTAGCTCAAATGGAAGAGTTAAAGCAATTAGTTGCTGAAGAATTGACGCCATATGCTTCAGCAATCTTGTTAGATCCTGAATTTGGGCTACCCGCTGCACAAGCACGCGCTAAAAATTGTGGCTTACTTTTAGCATATGAAAAAACAGGTTATGATACGAGTTCTACGAGTCGTTTGCCAGATTGCTTAGATACATGGTCTGTAAAACGATTACAAGAAGCTGGCGCAGATGCGATCAAATTTTTACTCTATTATGACGTTGATGGCGACCCGCAAGTGAATTTACAAAAGCAAGCGTATATTGAGCGCTTAGGAGCAGAGTGTCAAGCAGCTGAGTTGCCATTTTTCTTAGAGATCTTGAGTTACGACGAAAAGCTCGCCGATAATACGAGTTTAGAATTTGCTAAAGTCAAACCGCGTAAAGTGATCGAAGCGATGAAGCTTTTTTCAGCTGAGCGTTTCAGTGTAGATGTACTCAAAGTTGAAGTGCCAGTCAACATGAATTTTGTCGCAGGTTTTGGCAAAGAGCCAAGTGCTTACACTAAAGAAGAAGCTAGAAAATATTTCCAAATGCAAGATGTGGCAACTGAGTTACCATACATTTATCTCAGTGCAGGTGTTTCAGCAAAACTTTTCCAGGATACGCTTGTTTTTGCAAAAGAAGCTGGAGCCAAGTTCAACGGTGTTTTATGTGGGCGTGCTACTTGGGCGGGAGTCGTACCGGTCTACATCAAACAAGGACAAAAAGCTGCCCGTGAATGGTTACAAACAGTTGGGCGTGAAAATATCGCAAGTCTAGACAAAGTACTCACTAAAACAGCTACTTCATGGAAATAGTTACACGTTTCTAAGAAAGGGTTTACATTTATTGAGGATATGCTATAATTAACTCATCAGCAAGAATATTAGTGGATTGTAACTAATTCGATTAGGCAAGACTACAAATGGATCTGAGAGCACGCTATTCTCAATTTGTTTGTAGTCTTTTTTATCTGAAAATAGGGGGAGGTCACTATGTTTAGAATTATACAGTCACTAAATAATAATGCTGCTCTGGTAAAAAATGAAAAGGGCGAGCAGGCAGTAGTGATGGGGTTAGGGATCACTTTTCAAAAGAAAAAAGGTGATCTAGTCGTTAAAGAAAAGATCGAAAATATTTTTGCGTTAAAAAACGCTGAAGCTAAGGAAAATTTTTTGACTTTGTTGAAAGATATCCCTTTAGATTTTATCTCTGTGACTTATACCGTCATCGATCATCTAGTTGCGACTTATCATTATCCTGTCCAAGAATATTTATACGTAACGTTAACAGATCATATTTACTGTGCTTACCAAGCAGTATTAAAAAACACCTATCAAGAGAGTCGCTTACCAGATATATCAGCTGAATATCAACTCGAATATCAGATGGCAAAAGAGGCTTTACAACTGTTTCGGGTGAAATTACTCAAAGATCTACCAGCAGATGAGATCGGTAAGATCGCGCTTCATTTTATCAATGCACAGGGGGAAACTTTCGATCATACAAGAGAAGAGTACGATATCAGTAAGCAGATCATGGCTAAAGTCGAACAAACTTTACACGCTAATGGGATCAAACGGACTAAGACAAATAGTAACTTTTATGATCGGTTTATGATCCACCTTTCATATTTCTTGAACTATTTGGATCGGCCCACAAAAGCTGAGGCTTCGATCAGTAGTTTAGAACAAAATATCAAGTCACATGACCCTAAAGCTTACCAGATCGGAAGTGAGATCTTTGATGTTATCAAAGAGTTAGTCATCGTACGAGTTAATGAGAGTGAGAGATTTTATATCATTTTGCATATTCAACGTCTATTGTAATTTAAGGAGGAGATCATAATGAATCGAGAAGAGATCACATTATTAGGATTTGAGATCGTTGCCTTTTCTGGGGATGCAAGATCGAGACTTTTGGAAGCGTTAACAGCGGCGCAAAAAGGCGATTATGCCAAAGCTGAAGAACTTGTTGAGAAGGCCAATGAATGTATCGTTGATGCACATAATTCACAAACAAAGCTCTTACAAAAAGAAGCATCCGGTGAAGATCTTGCTTTTAGTGTTACATTGATGCACGGGCAGGACCACCTGATGACAACGCTATTATTGCGCGACATGATGGGACATATGATCGAACTTTACAAACGGGGGGATAAAAAATGAATAACTTGATCGCACAGATTGAGAAAGGGAAACCTTTCTTTGAAAAGATCTCACGAAATGCATATTTAAGAGCGATCCGCGATGGTTTCATTGCTGCGATGCCGGTCATCTTATTTTCAAGTATTTTTCTTTTGATAGCCTTTGTGCCAAATATCTTTGGCTTTACTTGGTCAGATAAAGCTGTGGCGGCAATCATGAAGCCGTATAATTACACGATGGGGGTCGTAGCTGTCTTAGTCGCAGGAACAACTGCTAAAGCGTTGACTGATGCCTTTAATCGGCAACTGCCTAAAACAAATCAGATCAATTACATTTCGACGATGATCGCTTCGATCTCAGGCTTCTTACTTTTAGCTTCCGATGCGCTCAAAAATGGCTTTGCCAATGGGTATATGGGGACAAAAGGGCTTTTGACGGCTTTTGTGGCGGCTTTTATTACCGTTAATATCTATAAAGTCTGTGTCAAAAATAATGTGACGATCAAAATGCCAGAAGAAGTTCCACCTAATGTCTCCCAAGCCTTTAAAGACATCATTCCATACGGGCTTTCGATCTTAGTGATCTACGCGATCGATCTTGTGATCCGGCAACTCATTGGTGTAAGTGCTGCCGAAGCGATCTTAAAGCTTTTTGAACCGTTATTTACAGCAGCCGATGGTTATGTCGGGATCACGATCATCTTTGGGGCCTATGCACTCTTTTGGTTTGTTGGGATCCATGGGCCTTCGATCGTTGAGCCGGCGATCGCAGCGATCACTTACGCGAATGTCGAAACGAATTTTCAACTGCTTCAAGCCGGTCAGCATGCAGATAAAGTGCTCACTTCAGGGACACAGATGTTTATCGTCACGATGGGGGGCACTGGCGCAACTTTAGTCGTACCGTTCATGTTCATGTGGCTAACTAGATCAAAACGCAACAAAGCGATCGGTCGTGCCTCAGTCGTGCCAACATTTTTTGGTGTCAATGAACCGATCTTATTTGGAGCTCCGATCGTCTTGAACCCAGTCTTTTTCATTCCGTTTATTTTAGCTCCGATCGTAAATGTTTGGATCTTTAAATTTTTTGTAGACACGCTTCAAATGAATAGTTTCAGTGTCAATTTACCTTGGACGACCCCAGGACCACTAGGAATCGTTATGGGGACCAATTTTGCTCCGCTAGCCTTTGTTTTGGCGTTACTCCTCATCGTAGTCGATGTTTTGATCTATTATCCTTTCATCAGAGTCTATGATGAACAGATCTTAGCTGAAGAAGCTACTGGTAAAGCACAAAACGATTTGAAAGAAAAAGTAGCAGCTAATTTCAATACGACTAAAGCTGAAAAAGTTTTAGCTAAAGCTACCCCGACTAAAGAACGCACTGAACCGATCAACGTTTTAGTTTTGTGTGCTGGTGGTGGGACGAGTGGTCTACTTGCTAATGCTTTGACTAAAGCGGCGAAAGAATATGATATGCCGATCACAGCGACCGCTGGAAGTTATGGTGCTCACCGCGAGATCTTACCTGAATATCAATTAGTCGTTTTAGCCCCGCAAGTTGCTTCAAATTATGAAGATATCAAACAGGAAACAGATGCGTTAGGGATCAAATTAGTCAAAACAGAAGGCGCGCAATATATCAAACTTACTCGTGATGGGCAAGGCGCACTTGCTTTTGTCAAACAACAATTTGAAGACTAGGACAAAATGAAAGAAGGTCAAAAGATGAGTAAAACATTGCCAAAAGATTTTATTTTCGGGGGCGCGACCGCTGCTTATCAAGCTGAAGGTGCAACACAAACAGACGGAAAAGGACGCGTTGCGTGGGATAAATATTTAGCTGATAACTATTGGTATACCGCCGAGCCGGCGTCAGACTTTTACCATCGTTATCTAGTCGATCTGAAATTAAGTGAAGAATTTGGCATCAACGGGATCCGGATCTCGATCGCTTGGTCACGGATCTTTCCTAATGGTTTTGGTGAAGTCAACCCTAAAGGTGTCGAGTTTTATCATAAATTATTTGCTAAATGCCATGAACATCACGTTGAACCGTTTGTGACGCTCCACCATTTTGACACGCCAGAAGCTTTACATTCCAAAGGCGATTTTTTAAATCGCGAAAATATCGAACATTTTGTCGAATATGCAGCCTTTTGCTTCAAAGAATTTCCAGAAGTCAACTACTGGACGACGTTTAATGAGATCGGTCCGATCGGTGATGGACAATATTTAGTTGGAAAATTTCCACCAGGGATCAAATATGATCTAGCTAAAGTTTTTCAGTCGCACCATAATATGATGGTCGCTCATGCTAAAGCAGTCAAGCTCTACAAAGATGCTGGTTATCCAGGAGAGATCGGCGTGGTCCATGCTTTACCGACTAAATATCCGTTTGATCCCTCTGACCCAGCTGATGTTTATGCCGCAGAATTAGAGGATATCATCCATAACAAATTCATTTTAGACGCAACTTATCTAGGGCATTATTCAGAAAAAACACTGGCAGGCGTGCAACATATTTTAGCAGCAAATGGAAATGACAAGCTCGATCTGCGAAAGGAAGACTTTATAAGCTTAGAGGAAGCTAAAGATCTAAACGACTTTTTAGGGATCAATTACTACATGAGCGATTGGATGCAAGCATTTGACGGTGAAACTGAGATCGTTCATAATGGCAAAGGTCAAAAAGGAAGTTCTAAATATCAGATTAAAGGTGTTGGTAAAAGGGTCGCTCCTGCTGATATCGAAAAGACAGATTGGGATTGGATCATCTATCCACAAGGGCTTTATGATCAGATCATGCGCGTGAAAAACGACTATCCTAACTACAAGAAGATCTACATCACTGAAAATGGTCTGGGCTATAAAGATGAATTTGTCGATGGGACTGTTTATGATGATGGGCGGATCGATTATATCAAGAAGCATTTAGAAGCGATCGCAGCGGCGATCACTGACGGTGCAAACGTCAAAGGGTATTTCTTGTGGTCTTTGATGGATGTCTTTTCGTGGTCGAATGGATATGAAAAGCGTTACGGTTTGTTTTATGTTGATTTTGAAACGCAAGAGCGTTACCCGAAAAAAAGTGCCTATTGGTATCGAAAAGTAGCGAAAAGCCAAGTGATCGAGTAAATTTGACATAGTTTAGAATGCTAAGACATTTTAATAAAAAATATTTAGTCATCTTACTCTTACTCAGAAGAGCCTTATGTACCGCATCCGATCGTTGGTGCACTTGATCAAGATCAAACAGTTACGCAGATCATGAAATAAGCTGAACAAAACTAGCTATTGGTCATAGATAGCTAGTTTTTTTATCGTATCACTTTACTAGCTAAAAAAATTGAGTAAAATACTGTTAGAAGCTCAATAGTAAAGTGAAAATAGCAATGTATAATATCAAAGAAGTCAGTGAATTAATGGGGATCAGTCCGCACACGTTGCGTTATTACGAAAAAATCGGTCTTTTAGAATTTGTGAAGCGAAATGAACAAGGGGTACGTGAGTTTAGTGAGTCAGATCTTTTAACATTAAATACGATCTACCGCCTAAAACAAACGGGAATGCCGTTAAAAGAGATCAAGCATTACTTAGCGTTGATCAAAGAAGGATTTGCTTCGGTCGACGAGCGTGCGCAGATCATGTTAGCGCAAAAGAAAAAAGTCAAAGCGCAGATCAAAGTCTTAGAACAAGCTCTAGAGACGATCGAAAATAAATTATATTTTTATAAAGAAGCTAAAAAGCAAGGGTCGTTGGCTGTTTGTACAGATGAACGGGAGCAGATGCTTGAACGACTTTTAAAAATAAAGCACACAGAACAACAATAAATTTCGATGCTAAAAATTACATTTTCCTCTTGCGTTAGAGCGTACTCTAACGGTTATAGTTAAGCTGTTGAAAGGAAATGGTAAGATGAGTTGGCTCAAAAAGAATGATTTGTTAGATGGCAAGATCGTTTTTGTCAATGCAAGTGAACATGCGCAGGGAAACACGCATCGAATCGGACAACGATTGCTTAGCGGAAAAGATTTTTCTCAACTTGATCTAGTCAACTATAAGATCTATCAGATCGGGCAAAATTATGCCGATGATCAATTCAATGAAGTTTTAGCAAAACTCAAAGAAGCAGATACGATCATTTTAGGGACACCAGTTTACTGGTCAAATATGTCGGGATATTTAAAAACTTTCGTAGATCATATGCAGATCAATAATGATCTCAGTGGTGCTGATCTTTATCTGATCGTCCAAGGTTCAGATCAAGATCAAAGTAAAGCAATCGCTTCGACTTATGGTACCTTTGACAGGATCGCACGGCGCTTTAAATTAAATTTTGTCGGGATCGCACAGACTGATAAACAAGTGACGTGATTGCATAGCAAAATGATCAGATTCGAAATAATTTGGTTAAAAAAGACTACTGCGTGGTAGTCTTTTTTAGTCTGTTCGCTCAATAAACTGAGATGAGCACTTTAAATAACATCTCAATTTTAAAATTAAAATTTGTGTTGACTTTTTTAATATTGTTCGCTAAGATAATAGATAAATATTTGAATGTGATCTAAACACGTTGATAAGAGGAGTAACTTATTTAGATGAACTTTTAAGCGAGTCCTAATTGGTGCAAGGGGATAAGTTCAGAAATAAGTGAAAGTAGTCTTTGAGTGGTCAATGCGACGCCGATTAGCGAAGTTTTGGAAGGGAGCGCCCTTTATCGCGCCAACGTCTTACCTAGATCTTAGGTAGTACGGGGTAAGGTAGATATAGTGATATATCTATAAATCAAAGGTGGTAACACGCTAATTGGCGTCCTTTCGGCTAGGCTGGAAGGACGTTTTTTTATTACAGGAAAATATCGAATCTTAGCTAAGATCTCTACAATTAAAATTTTGAGGAGATTTTTATAACCTGAATTGTCAAATCAAGTTAGAAAAAAACTATTTGCTCATTCGTAATATACTTTATGAATACTTCTAGTGGGGTTCTATAGTTTAAACTTTTACGTGGAATATTGTTTCTATAGCTAGCTACTTGTTGGACAT
>OFGM01001615.1_pt1 | contig 12767 bp, 8 predicted proteins | sample 1521741 | NCBI WGS metagenome assembly OFGM01 (sample SAMEA3504079, study PRJEB24116) | mouse gut metagenome | biome: mouse gut; feature: mouse-associated habitat; material: faeces | place: Denmark | collected 2011
CCGCCGCAGGCCGCGAGGCTGAGTGTCAGCACACAGGCCAGCAAGAGAGCAAATACTTTTTTCATGTTCATTTCTCCTTTATATGATTTGGCCCATGCCAGGGTCCACTGATAGAGAGGGGTCACAGTTTGATGACCGCCTTGATGACATCCTGCCGGTCGTTGAGGGAATTCTCAAAAGCCAGCTGGACGTCCTGAAAGTCAAATTGATGGGAGACGATCCGTCTCAGGTCGATTTTTCCGGAGGCAACCATCTGGAGGGCCGTTTCAAAGTTGTTGCGGTAGCGATAGATCGTGCGGATCTCACCCTCCTTGTACATCAGGTCCATAAAGCGGTAGGGTGTCTCGCCGTTGATGTTGCCCACCATGACCACCACGCCGCAGCGCCGCACCAGATCAGAGGTCTGGGCCGCCGTGTGGGGGTTGCCCGCCGTCTCAAAGACTACATCCGCCCCAGTTCCGCCGGTCAACTCCAGAACGCGGGCCTGCACATCCTCCTCCCTGGCGTTGATCACGGTGTCGCCCCCCAATTCCAGAGCCTTTTGGAGGCGGCTGGGAAACAGGTCGCAGAGAATCACCTTCGCGGCGCCCCGGGCTTTGCAGGCCATCATGGTCAAAAGTCCGATGCAGCCTGCGCCCAAAATGACCACACTCTGCCCCAGGGAAAGGCCCACGGCCGGAGTCTCGATGAGCGCCCCCTCCAGTGTGGAGATGGAATCCGGCAGCTTGTACGCCAGATGCGCCGGAATAGCCACGAAATCCCGAAGCATTCCGTCGTGAGGCGGGACCGACGGAAACTGCACGTCGGGGCACATGTTGTAGTGCCCGGAGCGGCAGTAGACGCAGGTTCCGCAGGTGATCTGCGGCTCGAAGCACCCCCGGTCGCCCTGCCGCAGTCCCGTGACGCCGGGCCCTGTCTCCACAATGGTTCCCGCGCACTCATGGCCAAGAATGAAGGGGAGGTCAAAGAACTTGCCCTTTCTCATGCCGGACTCGAAAAAGTGGACGTCCGAACCGCACACGCCGACATACTCCACATTCAGCACAACTTCTCCAGCCCCGGCCCGGGGGATGGGAAGCTCTCGGATTTCCATTTGTTTGACCGCCGTCATATAGGCGGCCCTGTTTGTTGTCCTCACGCTGCCACACCTTCCCTAGAATAATACTCATCATAAACAAATTTACATAATTTATGATAATTTCTTGGATTAATTCTTGTTATTTTATGAGTAAAGTTTAGCAATCTTTTCGGTAAGATGCAAGACGTAAATTCCACAACATTTTTGTCCATTTTTGTTCGATATATACAACAAAATTTTCTTGACAACTTGATTTTTAGCGTTTATTTGATAATATTGAAAAAAAGATTTGCATGCCCACTGTATTTGTGTTAAGATTTATCCATATTTAGCTCAAAAATAACCAACTCATGGAGGATTTTATGAGAGCGGATCGTTTGAACGAGATGGAACAGTATATTTTAGGCAGGGAAAACGTATCTTTGGAGGAGCTTTGCGTTCAATTTAGCATCTCTATGAACACGGTGCGCCGGGACATCGCCGAGCTGCTGAACCGCGGCAATGTCCGCAAGGTCTACGGCGGCGTGTCCTCTAACCTACAGCACCGTCCCCTAGGCTTTTCCGTGCGGGAGCGGAAAAACAGCGAGGCAAAGCAAATCATTGGCCAACTGGCGGCGCGGCTGGTGAACAACGGCTCATCCATCTTCTTGGATTCCGGTTCCACCACGCCCAACATTGTGCGGCATCTGGGCGAAAAAAACGGGGTAACGGTCATCACCCACAGCCTCACCGCCCTGTATGAGGCCGCATCCCTCCCCAACCTGAACATCATCTCCCTAGGCGGCATCTACGCCCCCTCCACCTCCTCTTTTACCGGCATCTCCACACTGGACACCCTTTCCCATCTGAGCATCCAGACCATTTTCATCTCCGCCACCGGCGTCACTATTGAAAATGGTCTGACCAACAGCACCTATCTGGAGGCGGAGATCAAACGCAACGTCGTCCAGCGGGGAAACCGGGTCGTCCTGATGGCGGACCAGAGCAAGTTCGGTCACTCCGCCGTCATCAGTTTTTGTTCCTTTGAGCAGCTTTATGCCGTCGTGACGGACCGCATGCCTCCCGCACCCTATCTGGCGTTGATGGAGCGGTACGGAATCCGCCTGATCTGCCCTGGCCACGAGGACATTTCGTAACCGTTCTTTTGCCGAGGCAAAACCCAGCCCCAAAGGGACTTCTCCCCGCAGTGCGGGCAGGATGCTGTGGTGCTCAAATTAAGGGGCGGCTGCGAAGGTGTGTTTTCCCACCCTTGGGTGGGGCAAGCATCGCGCCTGGCTATACGCCGGACGCATTTGCCAGGGCAAAGCCCCGGCCCCCTGCCCCTAAGGGGAGAGGAGAATGGAATACAGAGAGTGAAAAGTACAGCGATACGGCAGACCGGCCTATGTTTCGGCCTGTGAGCTGCTGTGTGCGATTTCAAGAGAGGACAGCACCCCATACACCTGACAAACCGGGAAAGGATGTGTTAAGGCTTTGCAGGCGAAGAGCTGCGCCGATACAGCGCCCCCTCTGAGACAGCTCAAAAACTGGTTCGCTATAAACAAAGAATACGCCTTTTCCTGCCCTCCCAAATAGAGCGGGGAAATGTATGAAAAAAACGGTTTTCCAGCAGGCGGAAAATACGATTTTTTGATAACACCGCGCAGGGGCGCTGGATATTTTTGCAGACTGCTGGTATGGTGTGTCGCTGAATAGGAGGCGATATGCCATGGCGAAAAGGCGTGCCAATGGAGAGGGGAGTATCCGCAAGCGAAAGGACGGCCGCTGGGAGGGACGATATACAGCGGGCCGTGATCCAGCGACCGGGAAGGCTATCTACAAAAACGTCCTCGGCAAAACACAGGCGGAGGTCAAGGCAAAACTCAAATCGGCAATTGAAAAAAGCGGCTCGCTGGCTACGACCGCCGAACGATATACAGTGGGCCAATGGCTGGATGCCTGGATGGAAAACTACGCCAAACTCCAAGTCCGTGCCTCGCCCCACAAGACCTACCAGGGTTTTATTGAAAACCACATCAAGCCTGCCCTCGGTGGCATTCCTCTGGAAAAGCTGACGGCGATGGATCTACAGCGGCTGTACAAGCACCTGCTGGAGAGCGGCAGAGTGAAGTGTACGGAGTCCCGCAATAAGTCGAAGGGCCTCAGTGTGAAAACGGTGCGCAACATCAACCAGATGATTTCTTCGGCCCTGAACTGTGCAGTGGAACAGCGTCTGATTCCCAGTAATCCCGCTAAGGGCTGTGTTCTCACGAAGCTGGAGAGGAAGGAGATGAAAATCCTGCCGCCGGAGAGTTTGGGCACCTTCTTCGAGGAGGCACGGCGCAGCGGAGTGTTTGAGCTCTACTACATCGACCTCGCCACGGGTCTCCGGCGGGGAGAACTGCCGCCCACGTCACCGCCTCCATGCAGAAGCAGGCGGCGAACGCGGTGGGGAGTTTCCTCTCCGGTGCCCTCCAGACCTAACCACTCCAGGTTCCCTGTATGGGTCACGGCTTGGGACAACCGCCCGCTGTAAAATCCAAACACCCGAAAAAGCACAGAAAGCAAGAACAAAGCCACGGAAATTCAACGAATTTTCGTGGCTTTGGTACGCCCTGAGGGATTCGAACCCCCGGCCTTCTGGCCCGCAGCTTATCTGGGGGCTCGCAGCAAGTGCTTTTTGCCCCATTTGGTGCTGTTCGCTCAGGATATTAGCCGCCTTTCGTGCTGTGTATTTTGTTAATTCCACAGAGAAATTTCCTGTTCTGGGTCAGGTTATGGGCCAAAGTGACGAATTAGGCACTGCAATTGAAGTTAAAAGTCTTGACAACCTATGGAATCCATTATACAATATAACCATCTTGTACCACAACAAGAGATTTTAGGTTACTGCGATCAGGCAGTATGCCTCGAAGCTCTACCCCAACCACATTTGTGGTTGGGGTATCTTCGTTCTGGAAAAAACGACTGAGGGAGGCGGCGAGATGCACTATACGCTTGGACTGGATATTGGAATATCATCTGTTGGCTGGGCGGTTCTTCAAAATATGCCTGACGGGGAACCGTTCAAGATTGAAGACTTGGGAGTGCGCATTTTTGAGAAGGCGGAACAGCCAAAGACCGGCGCAAGTCTGGCGCTGCCTCGCCGGGAAGCACGCGGCGCGCGCCGCCGCCTCCGTCGGAGACGGCATCGGAAGGAACGGATCAAAGCACTGCTTCAAGAGACGGGGTGCATCGGCCGTGAAGAGCTGGCGGTATTGCTGGAGGCCTCCGGTTTTGACAAAGATGTTTATACCTTGCGGGCAGAGGGACTGGACCGCCGGCTGACGCAGGCGGAATGGGCCAGAGTGTTGCTGCATCTGGCTCAGCGGCGGGGCTATCGCTCCAACAGCACGGCAGAGGCGGCAAAAGACCAGGAGACCGGCGCTTTGAAAACTGCGCTGTCCGCCAATCAGGTACTGATGGAGGCAAAGGGATACCGCACGGCAGGGGAGATGTTCTGCCAAGATAAAAAATTCCAGATGCTTGGGCCGGATGGACAAATTTGGCGAAAGACTCGAAACACAGCTGGAGATTACAGTTTCACTGTGACACGGGATATGGTGGAGGCCGAGGTACATATGCTGTTTGCCTCTCAGCGGCAGTATGGAAGTTCCTATGCGTCCGAAAATATGGAGAGCCGTTACTGTGAAATTCTGTTATCCCAGCGGGATTTTGACGTTGGCCCCGGGGGAAGCAGTCCCTTCCGCAAAGGAGACCTGCGGGGGACTTGTACGTTTGAACGAACAGAGCTGCGGGCTTTTAAGGCGTGCTATACCTTTGAGTATTTTAAGCTGCTTCAGGATCTGAACCATATCCGGATCCAGTCTGCGGGACATTCTTCCCGCGGACTGACCGCGGACGAGCGGGAGCGGTTGACCGCTCTTGCCATGAAAAGTGCCAGCCTGCATTATGGACAGCTTCGCAGGGAGTTGGCGCTGAACGGGGAAGAACGGTTCAATACGGTGCGTTACCAGTTGGATGATGTGGACGCCGAGGAGAAAAAGACGAGGTTCCAGGCGATGCAGTCCTACCATAAGATCCGTAAGGCTCTGGATGGCGTAGGAAAGGGATATATTGCCGCATTCTCCCATGACCAGCTGGATGAGATCGCCACAGTTCTCAGTCTGTACAAATCGGATGAGCGGAGAAAAGAACAGCTGGGCGGCCTGGGATTAGAAGATACGGTGATCCAAGTGCTGCTCCCGCTTTCGTTCAGCAAAGCGGGGAGCCTTTCTCTGACGGCTATGAAAAAGATGATCCCCTATCTGGAAAAAGGCGTCAACTACGATGAGGCGGCCCGCGCTGTGTATGGAGACCACCGGGGCCATTTTGAAAAGACGCGGACAGAGACGCTTTCCTATGGGGCGCTGCAAAAGCAGGGGGCCCTGGACGACATTACGAACCCCGTGGTTCTGCGGGCGGTTTCTCAGACCTGTAAGGTCATGAACGCCGTTGTCCGGCGGTATGGCTCTCCCCAAGCGGTCCATATTGAGCTGGCCAGGGAAATGAGCCGGAATTTTGCGGACCGCCAAAAAATCGATAAGCAATATCAGGAAAACCGGGCGGCAAATGAACGGCTCATAAAGCAGATTGAAGAGATCAAAGGCCGCCGCGCCACCGGGCAGGATCTTGTCAAATTCAAGCTCTTCCGGGATCAAAATGAGGTCTGCCTGTACTCTGGCACAAAATTACAGGCGGAGCGGTTGTTTGACCCGGGATATGTGGATGTGGATCATATCATCCCCTACAGCATCTGCTTTGATGATGGCTACCGCAACAAGGTGCTGGTGCTGGCCGCTGAAAACCGGCAGAAGGGCAACCGTCTTCCGCTGGAGTATATGGCGGGCGACGCAGAAAAAACGGGGCGCTTTATCACGTTGGTGGAGACCGGTGTCCGGGACTACCGCAAGCGCCAGCGGCTGCTAAAGCAGAAGCTGACGGACGAAGACCTGGAGGGATTCAAGGCGCGGAATCTGTCAGATACCCAATACATTACCCGGGCGGTATATCACCTGCTGAATGACCATCTCAAATTTGCGGAAGATACGCCTTTCGCGAAAAAACCGGTTCGGGCCATCAACGGCGCCGTGACGGACTATATGCGCAAGCGTTTAGGGTTGCACAAAAACCGGGCCGACGGTGATCTCCACCACGCCATGGACGCCGCTGTGTTAGCCATTACTACGGATGGGATGATCCAGCGCATTTCCAACTATGCCAAGCGGCGGGAATGGGGAACGAAGATCTTGGGAAATTATGTGGATCCTGAGACCGGCGAACTGTTGACACAAGAGGCGTTTGACGAGAAGTACGCGCCCTCCTTCCCGCCGCCCTGGCCCCAGTTCCGCCAGGAGCTGGAGGCCCGGCTTGCCCCAGACCCGGACGCTGAAATCCGGTCGCTGAATCTGCCCCACTATGACCCGGAGCAGATGGTCCGTCCGATATTCGTCTCCCGAATGCCGAACCGGAAAGTGAGCGGCGCGGCCCATAAAGAGACGATCCGCAGTGGAAAACTGCCGGGATACTCCGTCGTAAAGACGGCGCTGAGTGACTTGAAGCTGGACAAGAACGGAGAAATCAAGGATTATTACGATCCCTCCAGCGACCGCCTGCTTTATGAGGCACTGCGGGAACAGCTGAAGCTGTTTGGCGGAGATGGAAAGAAGGCGTTTGCACAGCCGTTTCATAAGCCGAAGAAGAACGGCACGCCGGGGCCGGTAGTCAATAAGGTAAAGACTTACGGAAAAAGCAGCTTGAATGTGGCGGCCTGCGGCGGCATCGCGGACAACGGCGGCATGGTGCGGATCGATGTGTTCTACGTTGAGGACGATGGGTATTATTTTGTTCCCGTTTATACTGCGGACACGGTGAAAATGCAACTGCCGCAGAAAGCGGTGGTGCAAGGTGCCGCAGTAGATGGTTGGAAAGAAATGCGGGATGCTGATTTCCTGTTCTCTCTCTATGCTGGAGATTTAATAAAAGTCATGGCAAAGAAACCTATCAGATTACAGTTGGCCAACAAGGATGCTTCCGGCGAGCCGGAGCTGCAGAGAAAAGAGTGGATGCTTTATTATGTTGGTGCCAGTATCAGTACAGGGGCTATTACGGTAACTACCCATGATCGGAAATATCAAAAGGGGAGTCTGGGAGTAAAGACCCTTTTATCCGTCGAGAAGTATGAAGTCGATCCCCTTGGTGAATATCACAAAGTACATACTCCGGAGAAGCGTCAGACCTTCCATTAAAGGAGAGGAGGCCCTATGGAATTCCGCGCCATTTTTATTGCGAATTCCGCACAGCTCTCGGTCCGAAAGGAACAACTGGTCATCCGGCAGACCCAGGAGATCACAGTCCCCATGGAGGACATCACCAGTTTGATGCTGGAGTCACAGGCTGTTACCGTTTCCACGGCAGCGCTGCAAAAGCTGGCGGATTATGGAGTGACGGTATATTTCTGTGATGAAAAGCATATGCCTGCGGCCTTGCTGCTGCCGATCAACCGGCACAGCCGGCAGCTGAAGGCGCTGAAAGGCCAGATTGCTGTGACAAAGCCTGCGCAAAAGCGGCTTTGGCAGTCTGTGGTCATGGCGAAGATTCGGAATCAGGCCAAGTGCCTGGAGCTGTTGGAACGTCCAGGGAGCGGAGACCTGCGGGAACTGGCCCGCACGGTTCGATCCGGAGATCCGGATAACTGTGAGGCAGTTGCCGCAGCCCAGTATTTCCCGTCACTGTTTGGACATGGATTTACCAGAGATACAGATTGTTTGACCAATGCCGCATTGAATTATGGCTACGCCATTCTGCGGGGAGCGGTGGCAAGGAATCTGGCAGTCCATGGACTGGAGCCCTGCCTGGGGATATTTCATCACAGCGAACTGAATCAGTTCAACTTGGCAGACGATCTGATGGAGCCGTACCGTCCACTGGTAGACCTGTATGTGGCATCCACTGTCTGTGGAGGCGAGGAGAGCCTGACACCGAAGCTGAAACAGCAATTATTCAATTTAACGAATTATGTGGTGCGCCAAAACGGAAAACGCTACCGGATGATCTCCGCCATAGGCCGTATGACGGAGAGCTTTGCCAGGGGGCTGACACAGGATGGGACGTCTTTGGAATTGCCGGAGTTGATCCGGTTGGAGTCCTATCGCTATGAATAATCGGCTTATGAGAATACTGGTGTTTTTTGACCTCCCTGTAAAGACAAAGGCGGAGCGGGGAGCCGCCACGAAGTTCCGGAACTTTCTCCTGATGGATGGATACCATATGGTACAGCTCTCCGTTTATGCCAGAATCTGCAATGGGACGGATTCGGTAGCGGCACATAAGCTGCGTCTTGCGGCGGCGGTTCCGTCAAAGGGTTCTGTTCGTATGCTGGTCATTACGGAAAAGCAGTACAGCAATATTCAGATCTTGCTGGGAAAGCCGACGGTATATGATGAGCCGCAGCAGATGGAGCAGTTGATGCTGTTCTAAAAAATGGAGCTGCATTTGAAAAAGTGAGCTAAAAAAGCAGAAAAAACATGCGTTTCATTTTTGAAAAACGCATGTTTTTCTGCTTATTCTTGCGAAATCTCTTGAAAACGCGCATGATTTGCCGATGACTTTGGAGTTCCAGAGAAGTCAATTATACCACAACAAGAGACTTCAGGGAACTACAACGGTAAAGGCTTACGACAGCGAAGGGCTTTAATTATACCACAACAAGAGACTTCAGGGAACTACAACCGGGCTTTTTATTCATTGCGCATTCCTCCTATTATACCACAACAAGAGACTTCAGGGAACTACAACTGACCCGGTTCCGATCCTGATGATGCAGCCATTATACCACAACAAGAGACTTCAGGGAACTACAACCAACCCGAAGCGGCGATACTGGCAAATTTTATTATACCACAACAAGAGACTTCAGGGAACTACAACCAAAGTTAGTCACGCCGTTTTCAACTTTCAATTATACCACAACAAGAGACTTCAGGGAACTACAACATTGGATTAAACGTTTATGACAAAGAATCTATTATACCACAACAAGAGACTTCAGGGAACTACAACTTAAAGTTAGAAGCACCTGAACAAACATTTATTATACCACAACAAGAGACTTCAGGGAACTACAACCAGATTGATATTTTTGAGCCTCGGAAGATTATTATACCACAACAAGAGACTTCAGGGAACTACAACAATCTTCGCTCTGACCATTTAGAAGTTTTCATTATACCACAACAAGAGACTTCAGGGAACTACAACGAAGCCGTAGTTGTTCAGCTTCCGGTGCTTATTATACCACAACAAGAGACTTCAGGGAACTACAACATGAAAGAGACGCTGCATGAAATCAAGGCGATTATACCACAACAAGAGACTTCAGGGAACTACAACCGTAGCTCCAACATCAAGGGCGACAGACTGATTATACCACAACAAGAGACTTCAGGGAACTACAACTTATCATCCGATTGAAGCTTGGGACTACACATTATACCACAACAAGAGACTTCAGGGAACTACAACTGCGCTAGGTGACAGCATCCATTAAAGTGTATTATACCACAACAAGAGACTTCAGGGAACTACAACAATTGCCCTCCCCTTTTGTAATCGCGTCCTATTATACCACAACAAGAGACTTCAGGGAACTACAACTTCGGTATGGGGCGTAATATTCGGGAATCCATTATACCACAACAAGAGACTTCAGGGAACTACAACATTCCGGGTTCAAAGTCGCCCGCGTTTTCAATTATACCACAACAAGAGACTTCAGGGAACTACAACTACTCAGTTTCTCCATATTATGTATCCTCAATTATACCACAACAAGAGACTTCAGGGAACTACAACGAACGGGTTATGGTTCCGGCAGTCTGCTTAATTATACCACAACAAGAGACTTCAGGGAACTACAACATCATGCAGCAAGGTAACAGGTGTAACAAAATTATACCACAACAAGAGACTTCAGGGAACTACAACATTTGAGCTTATAGTGATGGAGTGTTGGTGAATTATACCACAACAAGAGACTTCAGGGAACTACAACAAGTTAACGCCTGCATTGTGCCTTGTGATTATTATACCACAACAAGAGACTTCAGGGAACTACAACGCGGGTACTGCTGGAGCGGGTGGACTCTCCATTATACCACAACAAGAGACTTCAGGGAACTACAACGTCCCAGGCGACGGTCAGGCCCAGAGCCTCATTATACCACAACAAGAGACTTCAGGGAACTACAACTTTGATTATAGCACAGGAACTCGTCCGGATTATACCACAACAAGAGACTTCAGGGAACTACAACGCTTCCAGTCACGACCATACTGGTCCTCGGATTATACCACAACAAGAGACTTCAGGGAACTACAACAGGGAGAAAAAGCGCACGACATGAACCCCGATTATACCACAACAAGAGACTTCAGAGAGCTACAACTCCCGATCTACTTGATAATCTGATGGATGTATGTTTTCCCACCTACAGGGGGCAAACATGGAAACCGGCTATACGGCAGCCGCATTCGCCAGGGCAAAGCCCCGGCATTCCTCTACTTCGAAAGGGGAGAGGAGGACGGAATGCTGAGGTGAGAATAACCAGCGATACGGCAGATCAGCCTGTGTTCCGGCCTGTGAGCGGCTGTGTGCGATTTCGCGCCATACACCTGACAAGCCGAAAAATGACGTGTTGAGGCTTTGCGGGCGAAGAACCGCGCCGATACAGCACCTCCTCTGAGATGGCCAAAAACTGAGCCGCAATAGACAAAAGAGCAGGCAATTGGCTGGATCTTCCTGGAGAAATACGTGCAGAGCGCGTGGGAGAATGAGGATGAGTGGCAAGACTGATTATCAAGAGTCCCTACTTCAAAGGCGGCGGTTCCAGCGGTAAGAATACCGCCGGATATCCTCGGTACATTGCCACTCGTGAACGTGTGGAGCTTCTGCCGGATGGCCGTCCGCCGGCGCGCAAACAGGAGCAGCTCATCGAAAAACTGGTAAAGGATTTTCTGGATAGTAGAGAGATGCCGTCCTATGCGGAGTACGCAGAGGAGCCTACCAAGTACCACGCCTCAGAGTTCATAACCTCCGTGCTTGAAAATCATTGGCCGGAAGTGAGTCAGTCCGGAGCCTGCATGAAGTACATCGCTACCCGACCTCGGGTGGAAGGGCAGGGCAGCCACGGACTGTTCGGTGATGAGGATACGGTTGATCTTCAAAAAGCGATGACAGAGTTGAGTGAGTACCCAGGCAACATCTAGACGCACATCATTTCCCTCAAGCGGGAGGACGCGGAGCGCCTCGGTTACGATAATGTGAAAGCGTGACAGAACCTGCTCCGCACCCACCGCAACGAAACCGCCGCCGCCATGAATATCCCGCCCGGTAACTTTCGTTGGTACGCTGACTTTCACAACGAGGGTCAACACCCTCATGTTCATATGATGGCTTGATCGGCGAAGCCGGGGCCGGCGTATCTCAACCAGGAGGGCATCCGCAAAATCAAGTCAGAGCTCACTCAGGATATTTTTCAAGGCGAACTGCTGCACCTCTATGAGCGTACCAGCTCGTCCAGGGACGAGCTGGTACGGCAGAGCCATAAGGCGCTGCTGGAGCTGACGAAGCGTATGCGCCCGGAGCTCTGTGACAACCTCGCAATTGAAAATAAGCTGCTGGAGCTCTCACGGCCATTAGAGACTGTCAAGGGCAAGAATGTCTACGGTTATTTGAAAAAGTCCGTCAAGGCTCAAGTGGACGCCGTCGCGGATGAGCTGGCAAAGCTGCCAGAGGTGGAAAAATGCTGCAAAATATGGTGGCGGCTCCAGTGTCAGAACGCCCGTTATCTCATGGACAAACTCCTGCGGGACGGGCCTCTGCTGATTCCAGATACAATGAAGGCTCGGTACTGGTTTGAGCAAGCGGCAGTGCAAGGACATACCACGGCGCAGTATGCCCTTTGGAAGCTGCTTCTCTCCGACGATGTGGAAGTCCGTAATTTGGAAGAAGGCTTGCGCTGGCTGGAGACTGCCACCGAAAATGGCAGCCATTACGCCGCCCACTGGCTGGGGAAAGAGTATCTCAGAGGAAAGACCGTCGATGTCCATGTGGCGAGTTCAAAAATTGAACCGCTATAAACAAAGAGAAGTTCCAAACCAGCAAATACAAATTTTTTGATAACACCGCACAGGGGCGCTGGATATTTTTGCAGACTGCTGGTATGGTGTGTAGCTGACAAAGGAGGCGTTACGCTATGGCAAAGCGCAGAGCGAATGGAGAAGGCAGTATCCGCAAGCGAAAGGATGGCCGGTGGGAGGGACGCTACACGGCAGGGCGCGATTCGGTGACCGGGAAAGTAATCTACAAAAATGTTCTCGGCAAGAACCAGGCGGAGGTCAAAGCAAAACTCAAGTCGGCAATTGAAAAGAGCGGCTCACTGGTGACGACCACTGAGCACTTCACAGTTGGCCAGTTGCTGGAGGCCTGGATGGAGAGCTATGCCAAACTGCAAGTCCGGCCCTCATCCCATAAAACCTACCAGTGCTTCATTGAGAACCACATCAGGCCCACCCTCGGGGACATCCCACTGGAAAAGCTGACGGCGATGGACCTCCAGCGGTTATACAAGCACCTGCTGGAAAGCGGCAGGGTGGAATGTATGGAATCCCG
>OFGM01001617.1_pt1 | contig 12747 bp, 13 predicted proteins | sample 1521741 | NCBI WGS metagenome assembly OFGM01 (sample SAMEA3504079, study PRJEB24116) | mouse gut metagenome | biome: mouse gut; feature: mouse-associated habitat; material: faeces | place: Denmark | collected 2011
GAGGTCTGCGCCAACGGCAGCGAGAACTACACGCCTGTCATCGGCTATCGCCGCCCGTACAGCGGTTACTACGAGTTGAACCGAATCACGATCAAAGGACGCGCATATAAGGTCGCCGAATGATATTCCGAGTAGATTTCGACAAATGGGTGCTTACGCTGCTGCCGTCGTTCCTGCGGCGCAGCGTAATGTTCGCCCTGTGCCGCGCCACGATCGCACCGATCAGAACCTTGTACGGACGGTTCGGCGAGGCGCGTAAGGCGCACCTGTTCGCGCTTACGCACAACGGGCAGGTGTGCTACCTGCGGGCGGCACTCAACGAGGCATTCGACACGACGGGGTTCGATATTATCGACTACGACGACGGGCGCGGCGACTGGCTGTTCGCCAAGAGCGAAGATTTGCAGGATCAGTTGTATGCAGTGGACGAACAGTTGTACGATCCTGCGGAGGCAGAGAACCCGACGCACTCCGTGCCGCTCCTCTACGACGAAACGCGGCTCAATCTTGCGCAGAACAGTTTTATCGTGCAGGTGCCGAGCAGCATCTATGCGACACAACTCGACAAGGTGCGCGGTATCGTAGAGCAGTACCGCCCTCTGTCGAAGACACCGATTTATGCACCAATCAATTAACAAAAGACAATGAACGAAGCAAAATATCTCTCCACGTCGGCGGCGCAGGGCGGCAACGGTATGTATCCGCTTTCGACGCAAGCGCTCGACTTCATACAGGGGCAAATCAAACTCCTGCAATCGCTGACCCTCATCGGCGGCAAGCGGTTTATCCTCAAAGCCCCCGACGGTACGAATACGGGTATCGTCGTCATCGACGGCGAGGTGCTGACGCTTGCGGCATCGCCAACGACTGGCAAAGGCATTCGTATCGACGAGGTGCGGCAGAACATTGAGGCGGACGGCACGACCTACGTCGAGGCGCGGATCGTCCGCTCGGCACGTTACGTCGCAACCTACGTCAGCGGCACACCGAACCTGTTCCCCGCGTCGGATTTCAACAACTTCGCGACGAACCAGTCGCTGCTTGCGCAGTTGCAGAATATCGGCGGCTACGGCGACGAGTTGAACCGCCGTCTGTACGTGGCGACGGGCATTTACTCGCGCACACAACTCGACAACGCAACGACGAATATGCGCCTGCACTGCAAGCGCGGTTCGGCGACGATTAACGGCGCAGTGGAGTACACGATCAACGTCTACCGCAACGGCGAAACCTGTACGCAGGAGCAGATATTGCCGAACCTGCAACGCTACAAGCGCGAATACGACTTCAAGACCCAAACGTGGAGCGAGTTCACGTTCTGCACCGAGAACCTGCATATCGAGGTCAAAATCAAGAATCGGACGACCGTCTACGTGCGGCACGGCGTCGTTCCTGAGGGCGTGCAGTTGGTGCTGCTTCGCAAGAAGAAACGAAGCAAGAAGCGTCGAAGCGGCGGCGGGCGCACGACGAACCCCAACTACAAGGGTAAGGTGCAAAAGCGCCAGCCGAAGAACCAATACGTCCACTTCAAGGGGATCGTGCTATCGACGGGCGAGCCGAACAAGTGGTATGTTCCGAAGTGTATCGCCGTTGCCGACGAGAAGATGGACGGCAAACTTATCGGCAAGGAGATGCCGACGCTCTGCCAGTCGATCATCTTCGAGGTGAACGACGGGGTGTATCGCGTTCAGAACACGCGCAAACACTGCTCCCACAAAGGCGGGGTGCGGAATACGAATGCGGAGGTGTACGCCAAAATCGGGTTGCAGTTCGCCGCGACAGCGAAGAACTCGAAGACCAGCGGCGGCGAAATGGTCGCGATGAAATATCGCCTGTGGTGGTGCACGCCCGCGACACGCGTGCCGCCCTATACGCTGCGGGGGTTCTCCGTCGAGTAGGTACAGGGACAAAAAAAAAGAGGGGCGTTTATTCGCTCCTCTAACCGTCCCGACGCCCGTAGGTCAAAATATCCGTGTTAAAAGTCATATAGATGTATTGCCAGCCCGAAAGCTCGACGCATTTCAACTTTCTAAAACGGGACAGATATGCTACAATTCCCAACATCTGGATACTATATATCGCTGCTTTTCGTGGGAACTATATACTGCAAGTACCCAAAGTACTGGGAAATGCACGACACAAAGATACGACAATTATTCAATATTGCAATGATTTACAGATAAAATAACCGATTTTTCGCTGTCTGTCGGGGAAAAAGAAATCCCCCGACCGTTAGTAGTCCTCTTACCTACATACTAACGAAATGCGCCATACCGCACAGTCGGGGGATAGAACCCTTTGACTGCGGTATGGCGTTTTTTCGTTATGCAGGTAAGAGACTACAAAGATAGCAAAAAACCGTTAGAATACCTTTTCACAAACCATCAAACACTATTTTTATGCTGAATGAGTAAGACCTATTCGTCCGCTCCGCTCCCGTTTATGGGGCAAAAACGCCGTTTTGCGGCAGAGTTTACACAGGCATTGAAGACGTTCGACAACATTACCACTGTCGTAGATTTGTTCGGCGGTTCGGGGCTGTTGTCGCACCTCGCCAAACGTACACGTCCCGATCTTCGTGTTGTGTATAACGATTTCGACAATTATAGTCGTCGGCTCGCCAACGTCGAACGAACCAATGCGTTGCTGAATGAAATACGCGACATCGTTACAGATGTGCCTCGCGATAAACGATTGCCGACCGAGACAAAAGACAAAGTGCTGAGGGCAATGAAACAAGCCGAAAACAGCGGATTCGTCGATTATATCACCTTGTCGGCGTCAGTGCTGTTTTCGGGTAAGTATGCGACAAATTTCGAGCAGATGCAGAAACAAACGATGTACAATGTCGTTAGGACGACAGGATATGTTTGCGACGGATATATTGACGGGCTGGAAGTCGTGCGGAAAGATTACAGAGAGTTATTCGCCGAGTATGCAGGACGCAAAGATGTTGTTTTTCTGCTTGATCCGCCGTATTTATCGACGCAAGCGGGAAGTTACGAATGTTACTGGAAACTCGCCGATTATCTCGACGTGTTGAACGTTCTGAAAGGCGATGTTTCGTTCTTTTATTTCACGTCGAATAAATCTTCGATATTAGAGCTGTGTGAATGGATCAGCGCGAATTTGGGAGCGCAAAATCCGTTTGCGAATGCGCTACGGAAACAGCACGAAACACATTTGAATTATCAAGCCAAATACGAAGATATAATGTTGTACAGGAAAGCGTCAGCGTGAAAATAACACACCAGATTACAATACAAATATACGAAAAGTCGCTCAAATTTTGTTGTTTGAGCGACTTTATTTTGCTTAAAAACGAATAATTTTCAGATGTTTAATCGGTGCTTAACTTGCGTTTGGAAACTTGTTGAGCGCGGCGTAAAAAACGATTTTTTTTGTACATTTCGTTTTCAATTTCTGCACAAATCGTTTTGCCGATTATAGAAGCCGTCTCCGTCAGGGCAGGCACCCATTACTCCTACCATGACAGGATGATTGTCTTGCAGCCACGCGTTGCGCATCATCGTGTACTCCTTATCATCGAAAGAGTAGAAAATCTCTACGGCATCCAATCGGCGCACCGCCTTAATCCATACGAACGGTACGGGTTTGTCCAATGGTATGATACTCCAATCGCTCGTACCGTGAGTCACAACAGTGCTGAGATTGTACTTTCCGTCTACAAATTCGATACCGGCCTTGATATAATTCTCGTGATCGATACGCAGCATCAGCCCCGACTGGTCGAAACGGGTCTTGTAGTCGCCGGATATCTTTACCTTGACCTCAAACTCTCCGCCACGCAAGGCATACAGGAACGGAGCATCGTCCACGGTAAATCCATAATGGGATATACGCCAGTAATCCGTTCGTGGTGTAACATCCATCGAAAGCGTGTTGCCACCGATTTCCCATTGTTCCGGTTCGTTGAACCACTGCATCTTTTCCAATGACTGCGCCATGCAGGCAAATGAAGCGGAAATCATCAATCCGCTTAACAATAACTTTTTCATTTCTAAGTGTTTTATGTAAAATATTATATTTTCCGTATGATCCGGCAAGGATTTCCGACTGCCAACGAACCTTCCGGAATATCTTTGTTCACCACGCTTCCTGCACCGATAATACAGTTGTTACCGATTGTAACTCCGGGCAGCACACATACATGCGCACCTATCCACACGTTATTGCCTATGGTAATCGGCAGGGCATATTCCAGCCCCCGGTTTCTCTGCTCTACATCGAAGGGGTGACCGGCTGTGTAAAATCCGCAGTTGGGAGCAATGAACACATTGTCGCCGAACTTGACTTTTGCCTCATCCAAGACAACGCAATTCACGTTTGCATAAAAATTCCCGCCAATCTCTATGTTATAGCCGTAATCACAAAAAAACGGTTGCTCTATCAGAAAACCACGTCCCGTCTTCCCAAACAGTTTGATTATAATATCGTTCCTGCGTTTGGTTTCTGACGGCAGCAGATGATTATATTCATGGCACAGCAGCTTACATGCTTGCCTTTCGGCTATCAATTCTGCATCGTTGTTGGCATCGTACAATTCGCCTTGACGGCATTTTTCTTTCTCACTTATCATAAATAACCATTTATTTCAATTACCTTTGCAAAGGTAAGTCATTGCGCTGTATATAGCAATGATTATAAATAACCATTTATTTCCACTGATGGATAGTAAAGGCGTATTGGACAAGGAGTTTTCAGCACAGGATTTTGCGGAAGAGCAGCCGTATGCAGAGATGCTGGACAGATATAAGGATATGGCGTGCAACTATGCACGTATGGAGAATGCCATTGCCGTATTGAGTGATTTGCGCACTAATGCAAGCTACATCTATTACGGCAAGTTCTCACGAATGCTTAAAATCGGCAAATACGGGAGAGAAGGTAAAGTGCCTTCCATTTGGGAAGAAGAAATCTTCAAGCTCATCCATCCTGACGATTTGGCAAGCAAACACTTACAAGAACTTTGTTTTTTCCATTTTGTCAAATGCCGGCCGAAAAAGGAACGTGCCAATTATTATTTGACGAGCAAGCTCCGCATGACAAGCAGCACGCATGATTATATACCTGTATTGCATCGGATGTTTTATGTTTATGCCCCCGCCAACGATACTTTGTGGCTGGCTCTATGCCTTTACAGTCCTTTATTGTTCGATATTCCTGCCCGATGCCTGATAATCAATTCCACCAATGGTCAGATGATGGAACTGGATAAACAGAATAGCACCAAAATATTGTCCGTCAGAGAAAAACAGGTTCTGAGCCTCATCGATAAAGGCTTGTCGAGCAAAGAAATAGCCGCCACGCTCCGCATCAGCATAAATACGGTCAGCCGGCATAGACAGGAGATTTTAGGGAAGTTGCAGGTGAAAAACTCGATAGAAGCCTGTCGGATAGCAAAGGATTTGAAGTTGATTTAATTGTATAATTAATAACGGAATATAAATGCAACTACCTTTATTTGCATTTAATCCTTTCGGACGGTTCTCATCTTTGATTTGAAACCCCGGTCGCCCGATAATGATATGGTCGGCAATGAAGTTGCCTGACGAACTTCGTTCATTCGTCAGATTGCAAATCTGTGGCTGTTACAACCTCATTCCCCGTTTGCGTTTCTTCTTCCTGCGAAGCATCTCTGCCATTTCCTGATTGGCTTCCGCATCAGCGGCGTTGTAAGATGAACCGTTGCCGTTCAGCAATCCCAACGAACCGCTGAATAACTCATTGCGTGCTGAACCAGACGGTGCGTTTGGCGTGGCAACATTATGTACTTTGGCTGTCATTCCCATACGCTCATTATATCTGTTGCGCTGCAAGGCTGCGTCAATCTTGATATAGCTGAAACGTCTGTCCACCTTGGAGCCGTTAAAACGGTAGCCGTTCTTGGTGAATACAATTCCCTGTACCTCGTCCGTTTGCCTCTTGTGCTTGAAACTGACTTCCACGCCCTGCCGTTTCAGATTGGCAACAAGCACGTTCCAGTTACCGCACCTGCCTACCTCTTTTTTGAGAATGTCGTATAATTCGTACTTCGTTTTATCCGGTTCTTTCAGTCGGTTACGCTTGACATCATCTTTTCCATTCGCCATGTGCAAACCGTATTTCAAAGTAAGTTCCTTGCAAATACGGGTGCTGCGCAGCCGCTCGTGCCTGTCCGAAATGGTATTGCCGTTGTTGTCTATGCGGTTGAAGGCGATATGCACGTGCGGATGCTCCTTGTCGAAATGTCGGGCAATGAAGAACTGCGTGTCCCGAATGCCCATTCTTTCCATATATTCAAGTGCGATACCAGCCATTATACGATTGGTCAGTCGTGGTTCATCCTCTTTAGAGAAACTCAATGCAATATGTCCGACAGGTTTCGTAACCTTGTTGTTCATCTGTGACTGCGCATTGAAACTCATGGCGATGGTTTCCTTATTTTCCATGAACAAGCCATCGTATGCCACCACCTGCGTCCCCTTGCCTTTGTCAAGAATGTAATCCACCACACCTTTGAAGTCGCTTCCCTTTACGATTTTCGCCATCATATCCCTATCTTGTTCAGAAGTTCATGAATCCTTGCCACCGCCACTTTGCAATCCCAACGGGCTTCCGAGAATCCTCCGGCGTTCGCCTTATGCGCAAGCTGGTTGAGATTGTTCGCCATGCCGCAAAGCTGGCGCACATAATCGGAGTGCTCTTTCGACAACCGTTCTTGCACATATCCGTTTCGGAAACATTCCCTCATGTACTCGCTTGGCGATATGCCCGCCTCATACGCCCGTGTCAGCAGACAGAAGTAATCGGCTGCCGCCATCTTCACACCGATACGATAGCTCAGTTTTTCTGTCGTTTCCTTTTTCGGGCGACCGCCCTTGTTACGTCCCTTATGTTCCATCTTCCTGTTTTCAATGCTGTTACTGTTTATACTGTATAGACCAACGGGATACCACTTTCCGAGATTTGGAAAGTGAGTAGCAAGCGGTTTCGGGACACCCGAAACACAAACTTGCTACCTCCCCAATTCCGTCAGATGAAATTCGAGCAGCTCCCGTTTATTACTCCGTTGGTTCATAGTCCCAAGCCTTTCTTTTTGGGCTTAACGATGGCTCGTGGCGGTGGATTGACAGTTTGATTCTGTCGCTTGCCACACAAGTAATCGTTCAGGTCTTTGTGTCCTTTGTAGTTGTCGGAGAAGTCGCGGATGCGTCCGGCGAACTCCCTTTCCAATTCTCGGTATGCGTTTCTTCCTGCCTCGTCATTGTCGAGCAGGCAGTGAATGCGCCCGTACCCGTGCAGCACATCTATGGCTTTGGAAACATTGGAAACGGAATTGAGGACGACATAATCCTGCCTGTCAAGGTTGGGCATGGTCGGGCAGTTCTTCATCCGTAACGTGAGGAAGGAAAGATAGTCAGTCATGCCTTCGAACACGAGGCATTTCTCTCTCGGCTCTCCCTGCTGCCGGATATGGCTGATGTCCTTTGGAGCGATACAGCCCTTGAAGAAACGGTTGCGCACCTCATACCCTCCCGCCACGTTCGGGAAACCGATGGCGAAATAAGGCTTGCCGTTATGGATGAAGTGCAGTTCCCTGCATTCCAATCTTGCCAATGAAGTGTTTATACCCCGTTCCTGCAAGTAACGGAGCAGTGCCGGATGGGTGAGTTCTCCCACCTCCAGATGTTGGAAACTCGGTTCGGATGCCTGCTGGCGAAAAGAAAAAGACACAGGACGGATGTGTGGAGCCTGTTCAACTATCCTGTCAAGCAGGTAAGGTACATAATCGGATGCATAAAGTTCCTGTGCCAACGTAATGATGTTGCCGCCTCTGCCCAGTCCGTAATCGAACCACAGGTTACGGTCGGTGTTTACCTTGAACGAGGCTTCCGTTTCCTGTCGGAACGGGGATTTGTACCACAGGCTGTTCCCCTGTTGCTTTACGGGCGTGTAGCCCAGACTTTGCAGATAGTCCGCGATTCTGATTTGTTTGGCTTCTTGGATGTTCATGATTTTACAGAAGATTTGATAGTGGATGTAAAAACGTTGATTTGATGAATGATAGGTACAACATATTTATATACAGCATTATAACCGCTCAACATCTTCTCAACAAACCACTCGACAAAAGAGAAACCAATAAACGGGTACTGTTTTCTCTCAACGTCTCTTTTTGATTGTTGAGTATTTGTTGAGAGTGTATGTTGTTTATTATCAGCATGGTTATATCCTTATTCATCAATTCAACAAAAAAAGAATGGTATTACAGGAATTCAAGCTGTTTCCTTGTGACGGTGTAGAAACGACCGACTCTTTTTATCGGCTCATACCGACATTCCCGATTATAGTTGAACTGGTAGGTGGTATAGGTCAATCCGTTGGATGTTGGTGTGAGCTTCCAGCACTCCTGCAATACCTTTCGGACTTGGTGCTTTTCTACCTTTACCTGCGAGTGTATCAGCAAAAGAAGAATATCGTTATAGCAGAACGAGAACGTGTTCATGCCCGTACTGTCCATGATGTCGAGTATAAGCTCGCACATTTCGATTTCCAGACGGTTACGGTTGCTGCGAATAATCTTCTGCAAGGCTTCGGTATGCAGCAATGACGGGGCAAACCACATCCGGCTTTCCTTTTTCGTTGCCATCGTCCTGTGCTGCAAATGATACAGGAAAGCCGGGATTTCCGCTTTCAACTTTTGCAGAAAATTGGTATCGTCAGATTGCAGGCGGTTTATCTTGCGTACCCAATAACGTGTTTCGCCCGCATCGATGATGACAGGCAGATACTCGTTGTTGGAACACAGCACGAACTTGGCGAAAAAGGCTATCTCGTCACGGTCTTTGCCCTTGGCTTCCACCTTATAGGAGAGTGTGGTGCTGAGGTTCTTCAACCGCTCGCTGTCCTCCCTGCGGTTGAGCAGTACCTCGTCCACCACGATAAGCAGTTTACCCGTCCAGTCGGAATTGAACTGACTGCGGAAATCCTAGTTGGTGTTGAACGTGACGTTGTTCTGAAACACGGCTTTCAGAAAGTTCAGGAACGTGCTTTTGCCTGTGTTACGTTCTTCCGATACCAATAACAGGATAGGCAGTTTTTGAACAGGTTGCAGGTAGAGCAATTGCAGGTAATCCATGCCCAACTCATACTGTTCACCAAAGATGTGGCGCACCAATGACCAGATACAGGGAAACTCGCCTTGCTGTGGGCGGTGTCCTATCGGCTCATAGAGGTTCAGGAACTTGTCCACCACGGGACGGTAGTCCACATGGTCGGGGACGGTACAGAAGCCGTCATACTTCGGCACGGTGGCGAGATAGTCCTTGCCGTAGTCCTGTCGCAACGTCTCGTTGTTCCACACAATGCGTTTCCTTACATAGCCACCGTTCAGACGGGGCTGGTTCACTAACTTGTAGAGGGTAGTACCCACACGGATAAACTCCTCCTTTTCTGTATTTTCTTTCTTCATCGGCATCTTGATTTTATGATTGTCGGATGTTTGTCTGGCGCAAAATTCTGCAATACAAACAAGACGGATTGACAACTCACACGTGACTCACGTAAGATTTTCTTGGATTTGGCTTAAAAGCATACGACAAAAGCCCGAAGAAATGCCATTCTAATGGATTCTTCTTCGGGTTTGTCGTAATCGTACGTATGAATGGCAATACACCTATTCACATACTCGTATAAATACATTGTCGGCAATGTGAATACGCATAGGTCTCACTACTTCATGTCGTCATATCATTAGGATTTATGCCTGATAATTAGACATATCCCTGCCATTTATACCCAGCGAAAAGAAGAATGTTGTTTTCTCTTTTCGCAAGTACAGCCTTTCAAACATAGCTTTGCGCACCTGTTCCGCACCGAAGCTGTCAATGTGGAAAGCAAGTGCGACTATTATCGGAAAGCTGAACACATCGGCATGATACCCGTTCTCCAGCCGGACATACTTCTGTACCTCGTATTCTTTCAGTACGCCGCTTTTATACACGGCACGGATAGCTGCACGGAGTGTCGGGACGATTACCCCGAACAATTCCACCAATTCCGGCTCATTCATCCAAATGCTGGCGACATTATCCGGTATGATAATATTGCCGGATTCACTCATTGTTATGGTGCTTCTTTCCATACTCATCCCATTGATATGTTGTTAAACGACTGGTTGAGCTTGTTGCCGAACATGGTCAGGTCGTTGTCAAGTTTCTGCGTGGTTATCTTTGCGTAGATTTGGGTTGTGACGATGTTCGTATGTCCCAATACACGGCTCACGCTCTCGATGGGCATACCCTTGCTCAAAGCTAACGTTGCGAAGCCATGACGACTGCAATGAAATGAAATTGACTTGGTTATACCACATTCCTTTATCATCCGTTTCAGAGGTTTACAGATAGACCAGTAGTTCAAGCCGGGGAATATGCGGTTGTCTTTCTGCATCGGTCGGTAGCGTTCTATTATCTGCAAGGGTATATCCAGCAGCTTCACTTGAAAGGGGACTTTTGTCTTGTGGCGTTTGGACAATATCCACTTCTCGCCATTCACCTCCACTATGTTGTCATTCGTCAGTTCCTGAATGTCCACGAAAGACAAGGCGGTGAAACTTGCAAAGACGAAGATGTCACGGATATATGCGAGCTTGCTGTCTGCAAACTCATGTGTCATGACCGCTTTCAGTTCATCTTCCGTCAGATATTCCCGTTCCTTTACATTGGGACTGATGTGGAACTGTGCGAAAGGGTTGCGTGGTATCAGTCCGTTGAAGTGCGCACGCATCACCACGCCTTTCAGCCACATACATTTCTCCCATATCGTTCCGTTATGCAGTCCGGCTTCCGTTGAAAGATATGCGGCAAACTCCTTTATGAAATCGGGAGTAAGTTCCGGCATAGCCATGTCGGTACGTTTATAAAATGACTTGATGAAAGCCGCAACATAGTTCCTTGCCACTACACGTGAGCGGTAGGTAGCCATTGTACGATCTTTTCCCACACGCTTCTTGAACACCTCGTTCTCACGGTCAAAAGCCTTGAGCAGGGTTTCATACTCACTACCGATTCCCTGATAGGCGTTGCGTACCATTTCAGCCGTGACGAATGCCTCACGGTCTGATATGCGCTGGTAATGTTTGATGATTTGCGCCTTGATGTTGTCCAACGCAAGATTGATGTCCCGTGCCTCGCGGCTCTTGCCTTTCGCCTTGTTGCCTTTCACGTCCCAAAGCGATTTCGGGATGCTCTGCTTGCAACTGAACTGCGCCACAGTTCCGTTGATTGTAACCCGTCCCATAATGGGGACAATACCGTTTTTCTCCTTGCTGCCGTTCACGTAGAACAGCACCTTGAATGTGCTTCTTGCCATACTCGTTTTTTGTTTGCAAAGTTATTACTCAACGAGTTAGACCTTGATATGCCAACCTATGCCACAAGCTGCCAGATACAACACGGTGTGTTAAAAATCACCATCCGGCGGGTAACGATTTGGAGACCGTTCTGCTTCATAAATCCTCTTTCCTTTGCATTACCCCGGTTTCTCGCCTGTCCTCATTTGGCTTCGTAAACGCCTTATTGACAGGCATTACGAAGGCATTTGTCCCTTTTTATTCGTCTTTTCCAAAGATTTTTCGTATCTTTGGCTTCGTCGAAGATATCCCCGTCTCGACATTCACTGGAAACAATATTTTTATGTTAGACCGCAACCTGATAAAAATCTACGAGCAGAGCTTTCGCGACAACCGCGAGATGTCGGCTCTGACCGACTACTTCAAGGGCGAATCGTTCTCATATTACGAAATGGCCAAGGAGATCGCCAAACTGCATCTGCTGTTCCGCAAGGCCGACATAAAGCGCGGCGACAAGATTGCGCTTATAGGCCGCAACAATACGCGCTGGTGCATAACCTACATTGCCACGATAACCTACGGTGCCGTTATAGTGCCCATATTGCAGGACTTCGCGCCCAACGACGTGATACATATCATCAACCACTCGGAGAGCAAGCTGCTCTTTCTGGGCGACAACTTCTGGGACGATATCGAGGAGGAGCAGATTCCGCATGTGGATGCCGTATTCTCGCTTACGGACTACCATGTGATCCACGAGCGCGACGGCCACACGCTGACCAAGTATGTGTCGAATATCGTGCGCCACTATCGCGAGGCCTATCCCCGCGGCTTCGGCAGCGAGGATATCAAATACCCCGATATTCCGAACGATGCGGTCTGCCTGCTGAACTATACCTCGGGTACGACAGGCTCTTCGAAAGGCGTCATGCTGACGGTCAATAACCTGACGGGCAACGTCCTTTTCGCACTCAGCGTCGACAATCCCCTCACGGGAGACAAGTATTTCCACCGCGGCGGCCGCACGCTGTCGTTTCTGCCGCTGGCACATGCCTACGGCTGTGCGTTCGACTTTCTGACGCAGCTGGCCTGCGGTGCCCATATCACGCTTCTGGGACGCATCCCTTCGCCCAAGATTCTGGTCGAGGCGATGCAGATAACGCGTCCGACCGTGATTTGCAGCGTGCCGCTGGTGCTCGAAAAGGTATATCGCAAGAGCATTCTGCCGCTGTTGGAGAAGGGGCCTATGAGCATCGCCATGAAGATTCCGTTTATCAATACGGCGATATACTCCACGATCCGCTCGCGCCTTATGGAGCAGTTCGGCGGGTGTCTCAATCTGTTCATCGTCGGCGGTGCCGCGCTCAATCAGGAGACCGAGGCGTTCCTGCGCA
>OFGM01001629.1_pt1 | contig 12680 bp, 11 predicted proteins | sample 1521741 | NCBI WGS metagenome assembly OFGM01 (sample SAMEA3504079, study PRJEB24116) | mouse gut metagenome | biome: mouse gut; feature: mouse-associated habitat; material: faeces | place: Denmark | collected 2011
AGTTCCCCGCCTCCCCGGAACAAGTTTTACTCCCCCTCAAACAATCCTAAAATGAAATAATAACAAAATCTTTCTCTTTTATAATTCCTTTATTTTGACACAAGATAGAAGCTATGTTATACTAAAAAATAATAAGTTATGATACACATGGTATACAAAAAGTAGAAAAGGAACAGAAAGGAAATTTTCCGTCAATATGAAATATTTATTAGTAGCGATTAATGCAAAATATATTCATTCCAATCTTGCTGTATATGATTTAAAAGCATATGTTAGAGAGTATGAAAAGGAAATAGAAATCGCAGAATATACCATCAATCAAAATCCAGATGAAATTTTAAAAGATATTTATAAACGAAAACCGGATTTTATCGCTTATTCCTGTTATATTTGGAATATTTCTATGATAGAACAACTGATAAAAGAAGTGATAAAAGTTTTGCCTAAAGCAGAAATTTGGTTAGGAGGACCAGAGGCATCTTATCGAGCCAAAGAATTCATGCAAAAATATTCTTTTTTAAGGGGTATCATGATAGGAGAGGGAGAGGAAACCTTTTATCAGCTTTTACAATATTATAAGACAGGGGAGAGAAGTTTAAAAGAAATACAGAGTATTCTTTATCAGGAAGAGGGAGAAATACAGGAAACGAAAATGGGAGAGTTGTTAGATTTGTCGTCTGTTCCATTCCCCTATCAGGAACTCACAGAATTTGAGAATAGAATTATTTATTATGAAAGCAGCAGGGGCTGTCCTTTTTCTTGTAGTTATTGTTTATCTTCTGTGGATAAGAAGCTGCGCTTTCGAGAATTAAGCCTTGTAAAAAAAGAACTGCAGTTTTTTTTAGATGAAAAAGTGGAACAAGTGAAGTTTGTCGATCGCACATTTAATTGTAAAAGGGGACATGCATTTGAGATTTGGCAGTATATTTTGGAACATGACAATGGAATCACAAATTTTCATTTTGAAATTTCGGCAGATTTATTGACAGCAGAAGAGTTAAAACTCATGGAAAAGATGCGTCCGGGACTCATTCAGCTTGAAATTGGAGTTCAATCTACGAATTCAGAAACATTAAAAGCGATTCATCGCGTTATGAATTTAGAGATGTTGAAAGAAAACGTAGCAGCCATTCATTCCTTTCAAAATATCCATCAACATTTAGATTTGATTGCAGGTTTGCCTTATGAAGATTATCATTCTTTTCAAAATTCTTTTAATGAAGTATATAAAATGCAGCCTGATCAGTTGCAGTTGGGATTTTTAAAAGTGCTGGCAGGCACACAGATTTGGGAAGATGCAAAAGAAGGAGAAATGGTATATCAGGATATGCCACCTTATGAGGTGCTTTATACGAAATGGATAAGTTATGACGAAATATTAGTGTTAAAGGGGATTGAGCAGATGGTAGAAGCTTATTATAATAGTTTACAATTTACTCATTCTGTTGCTTATCTTGTCCCATATTTTGAAACTCCATTTTCTTTTTATCAAAAGTTGGCAGATTATTATGAAAAAAATACAATATTTGAATCCAAACATTCAAGGATAGGAAGATTTTTGCTCCTTCTTGATTTTGCAAAAGATTATTTAGAAGAAAAACAGCTAATAATATTAAAAGAAAAGATGGTATATGATTTGTATTTAAGGGAAAATGCCAAGAGCAGACCAGATTTTGCAAAAGAAGAAGAAAACTGGAAAGAACAGAGAAAAGATTTTTATAGACAAGAGGTAAAAGAAAGACGATATTTGCCGAAATACCAAGATTATGATGGAAAACAGATCGCGAAGATGACGCATTTAGAGAGGTTTTCTAAAAATCCTGTTACAGATGAAGAAGGAGAGGTTTGGATATTATTTGACTATAAAGAAAGAAATCCATTCACTTATGCAGCTAGAACAATAGAAATAAAAAAATAAGAGGAACAAAGGAGTGTTATTTAGAAGTGAAAAATATACAGAGGAGGTTTTTTAGTGGACAAAAAAAGAGTTTCGCAAATTCTTAAGTTATTGGACGAGCATTATACGACAGAATATAAATGTTATTTGAATTATGAAACTCCATGGCAGCTATTGATTGCGACGATTTTGAGCGCACAATGTACAGATGCCAGAGTGAATATTGTGACAGAGGATTTATTTCAAAAATATCCTACCTTAGAGGATTTTGCGAATGCATCTTTAGAAGAATTACAGAAGGATATTCATGCGACAGGATTTTTCCGAAATAAAGCGAAGAATATTATTTCTTGTACAAAGACATTAGTGGAAACATATCATGGGGAAGTGCCCAGCCGTTTAGAGGATTTAATAGGTCTTGCAGGGGTGGGGAGAAAGACAGCGAATGTGATCCGAGGAAATATATTTCATGAACCTAGTATTGTGGTGGATACACATGTAAAACGAATTTCTAGAAAATTTGGCTTTACAAAAGAAGAAGATCCAGTGAAAATAGAATATGATCTGATGAAAGTATTGCCAAAGGATCATTGGATTTTATATAATATTCAAATCATCACGCATGGGAGGGGATTGTGTACAGCTAGAAATCCGAAATGCAGAGAGTGTTTTCTCAATCATTTATGTAAAGAGGCTGAAATATGATAAATAGATTTGTAGCAGTGGATATTGAAACAACTGGATTAGATCCCAAAAGAGACAGAATTGTAGAAATTGGAGCTGTCCGAATAAGAGAAGGAAAGATGGAGGAAACATATCAGTCTTTTGTGAATCCGCAGCGGAAATTATCAAAATTTATTACGGAATTAACTGGGATTAGACAGGAAATGTTACAAGATGCGCCGATGATCGATCAGGTGATAGAAGAATTTTTAAAATTTGTAGGAGAGGATTGTCTGTTAGGACATCATGTGATATTTGATTTCAGTTTTTTAAAACGAAATGCGGTAAATTGTGGACATTCTTTTGAGAAAGAAGGAATTGATACTTTAAAGATCGCGAGAAAGTTTTTGAAAGAGTTAAAGCAGAGATCGTTATCAGCGTTATGTGAATATTATAAGATTGAAAATCCTCATGCACATAGGGCAAAAGAAGATGCAATAACAGCTATTATGTTATATCAGAAATTAGTGGAAGAATTTTATACAGAGGAAGAAGAGGTGAAAAAGGTTTTTTTACCACAGCCATTACATTATGAAGTGAGGAAAGAAACAGAGATTACAAAAGCACAGTTAAAGTATTTAGAAGATTTATGTAGGTATCATCATGTATCACTAGAAATGGAAATAAAAAGTCTGACGAAAAGTGAGGCTTCCCGTCAGATTGATTTCATTCTATCACATTATGGTAGGATAAGGTAGCGGCTTTCATTTGCTTCAATTCTTTGACAATTGGATCTTTCATTAGTGTATTGAGTTCAGAAGCGGTTTGAATGATAGCATCTACTTTATCATAATTTTGATTTTCCAGATATAATTTGCCTAATAGGATATAGTGACCGCGGACATCTGTTTTACAAGAAATGCCGAACTCTAAAACTTGTATCGCTTCTTTATCATAAGAAAGTTCATGAAGACGAGTGCCCCATTGATAAAGCGTTCTGGCGAGTATGATAAAATTTTGGTCATACTTTGTTAAAATAGGCAGATTAGCAGCCCCATATTTTAATTTCAAATCGGTATTTGTGATTCCAGATAAATTCACAATCGGTTCTGCTTGAAGCTTTTTTATTTCTTCCTGAAAATTTTCAAGTTTTTCATCGATTCCAGAAAAAAAGGGTAGGGAATTTATAGGAATTGTGATATAATGAAGATCGTCCAAAGGTTTTTTGCGGACATTGTTGGCTTCTGTTTCTCTTTCCCAGAAGGCTTCCTCTCTTTCGGCATCTCGTTTGAAAACTCTGGAAACATTATGACGAAACAAAAAAGCTAATATAACAATAATAATAAAAATCATAGGAATACGCATAATATTTTCTCCTATCGTGAAAGAGGTGATTTAGGTTGAACTTTAATAATTCTAAAACCAGAAAAATTGTTTCTGGAATTATCGTTGCATTATTAATCGTGGCAATGGTTCTGCCGATGTTATTAAGTGTAATTTATTAATTTATGTAATTAATCCTATTATTACTATACCGAAAAAAGACAGTGACGTCAATATTATATTCTTTTTTCTTGAAACAATAGTGACAAGTAAGGTTCTTTTCTATTTTATGAAATAAGCTTGTTCTAAATACTGCGAGCGGAAAGAAATAACAGGATAAAATTTGCTGTTATAAAAGACTGATGTAAAATACGTTTTGAGAAAAGAAGGAGAACAAAAAAGCTATTTTACAGCAGTCTTTTACTATGATTTATTATTCAATATAATATTTACTGTCATAGATTTGGTAGGTGAGGGGATAAAAAAAGAAAGGGAATAGAAATGAAAAAAAGATTTATAAAAATGGCTGCTATTTTAAGCATTTGTGCAGCTAGTATGGCAATGAACAATCAGTTTATATCAGCAGAAGAGGAAACAAGTACCGAGCTTACTATTTATGAAGGAGTGAAAGTTGGGGAAGTAGAAATCGGAGGAATGACCAAGGATGAGGCAGAAACGGCTGTAAACTCTTATATTACAAACATTTTAAATACGAAGATTACATTGTCTTTAGATGGCAGTGATGATAAAAAAATAGAGCTTACAGCAGGGGATTTAGGACTTTCTTGGAGTAATCAATCGATATTGGAAGAAGCGGTAAATTTGGGAAAAAGTGGTAATGTAATTAAACGCTATAAAGTGAAAAAAGATATCGCTAATTCTCAGGTCAGTTATGAGATGGAATTTCAAATTAACACACAGAAAATAAAACAAGTGTTAGAAGAACAAAAGGGAAATTTTGAAGGCGAAGTGATAAACGCGAGCATAACGAAGACAGGAAATGGTTTTGAAATAACAGAAAGCCAGTCTGGAATCACTATCAATGTAGAAGAAAGTATCAATAAAATTAAACAGAGTATATTAGAAGATTGGAATAAACAGGGAGAATTGCAGATTTCACTTGTTTCACAGGAATTACAGCCTACCATTAAAAAAGAAGATTTACAAACCATTCAGTCAGATCCGATGGCATCCTTTACTACCTCCTATACTTCATCAGGGTCATCTCGTTCTGCGAATATTGATGTTGCAGTGCAAAAAATTAATGGAAGTTTACTCATGCCGGGAGAACAATTCTCCTGTTTAGAGCATATGGTACCATTTACCAAAGAAAATGGCTACTATCCGGCCGGTTCTTATATGGGAGGAAAATTAGTGGATAGCTATGGAGGCGGTGTATGTCAAGTTTCTACTACTTTATATAATACGGTTTTATTAGCAGAATTAGAAGTGGTACAGAGAAATAATCATGGACTCACTGTAGGCTATGTACAATTATCCTCTGATGCTGCTATTGCAGAGAGCAGTGGAATGGATTTCATATTCCGAAATAATACAGAGTATCCTATTTATATAGAAGGTTATACCAATAATAAAAAAGTGACTTTTCAAATTTATGGAAACGATCAAAGACCAGCAAACCGTAAGATTGAATATAAAAATAAAATTATTGAAGTGTTAAGTCCACCAGCAGATGTGATTACAAAGGATTCTTCTCTGCCAGAAGGAACAAGAAGAGTAACACAAAGTTCTCATACTGGATATCGTGCAGAACTTTATAAATATGTCTATGTAGATGGGGTACAACAGTCTGTAGAAAAAGTGAACAGCAGCTATTATGCTCCAGCCCCTAATTATGTTACAGTGGGAGGCTCTGGGGTGGTACAAGAAACAGAGAAGCAGCCAGAAACAGATTCAAATGGAACACCAATAGAAACTGTTCCTACTAATGCTCCTGTAGATGGAACTCAAAATGAGGGCGAAGGAAATCAAGAAACAACAAACACTTCATCAGAAGAAACACAACCACAAAGCCCAACAGAAATAACTTCAGTAGAAGAAACACAGCCACAGAGTCCAACAGAAATAACTACATCAGAAGAAACACAAGCACAGAGTCCAACAGAAATAACTACACCAGAAGAAACGCAACCACAAAGTTCAGCGGAAATGCCAACAGAAACAACTATTCAGCCAGAAACACAAAATGTTGAACCACAAACAACAATAGAATCAGAAGAGGTAGCAACATTTATTATACCAGAAACACAAATTATACCTGAAACAGATCTTAGTGCAAATTAAAAACAAAAGATGATTAGTGGATAGGTTTTAAATTTTTGTGGGAGAAGTTTATGAAGTTAGGAAAAATAACAGAACCCATCTTAAAGCGTTCTATTTTGAAAGAGATAAAAAGAAGAAGAGAAGAAGTAAAAATAGGAGCTGGGATTGGAATAGACAGTGCAGTGATAAAATGTGAACCAGATGAATATTTGGTTACAACCATAGATACTAAAGAATTAAATTTTGAAAATGCTGCAAAGACTGTTTTTTATCATGCGATAAATGACTTAGCAGCAGCAAAGGCAGAGCCTATCGCTATTTTAATTTCTTTATTGTTACCAGAGAATTATTCAGAAACAAAGTTAAAAAAGATAATAAAACAACTAGAACTGGAATGTGAAATAGAGAGAGTAGAGATTGCAGGGGGGCATACAGAAGTGATGAACTCTATTCAAAATCCCATTTTGACAATAACGGGATTAGGAAAATCTATACATATTGCCAGTAAAATAGAACCAAATCAGGATATCGTGATGAGTAAGTATATTGGGATAGAAGGAAGTATACAACTTGTCTGTAAAAGAAAAGAGGTTCTTTTAAAGCGATATAGTAAAATATTTTTAGAGAGAATAGATGAATGGCTCTCATGGCTTTCTATTTCAAAGGAAGCTGCTATTGCCGTTAAACATGGTGTATCAGCTATGCATGATGTAGAAGAAACAGGAATATTTGGCGCTCTTTGGGAATTGGGGGAGAGAGCAGGAGTAGGGCTGATGGTCAATATAAAAAAGATACCTGTAAAACAGGAAACAATAGAAATATGTGAATACTTTGATATCAATCCTTATGAAATTGACTCCGCTGGAAGTTTATTAATGGTGACAGAAAGAGGAGAAGAGCTGGTGCTGAAATTACAAAAAGCGGGAATACCAGCAGAGGTGATTGGAAAGACAATGCCCGGAAATGACAGGATATTAATAAATGGGGAAGAAAGAAGATATTTAGAACCTATGAGAAGAAATGAATCCGAAAAAATATGGAAAGGAGGGCTGGGGCTTTGAAAGCCTCAGCGTATTTCAATGAGAGAGAAGATATTAGCGGTGATTGAAAAAAATAGCAGAATTAATATAAAAGATTTGGCTATTTTATTAGGAGAATCCGAGATTGATATTGTCAACGAGATTGCCGCGATGGAAAAAGAGAAAATTATCTGTGGGTATCATACCTTAATTAATTGGGATAATACTGATGAAGAAAAGGTAAATGCTTTGATAGAAGTAAAAGTAACACCACAGAGAGGATTAGGATTTGATAAAATCGCAGAGAGAATTTATAATTTTCCAGAAGTACATGCAGTATATTTGATGTCTGGAGGATTTGACTTTACAGTTATCATTGAAGAGAAAACTATGAAGCAGGTAGCACAGTTTGTATCTGAAAAGTTAGCTCCTATGGATGCGATTTTAAGTACAGCTACACATTTTGTTTTGAAAAAGTATAAAGATCATGGCACAATATTAGTGGACATGATAAAAGATGAAAGGATGTTGGTGACACCTTGAGGAACTTTTTATCAGATAAAGTTATGCAAATACAGCCTTCCGGCATCAGAAAGTTTTTTGACATTGTGAGTGAGATGAAAGATGCTATTTCTCTAGGGGTAGGAGAACCTGATTTCGATACTCCTTGGCATATTCGGGAAGAAGGGATTTATTCTTTAGAAAAGGGCAGAACCTTTTATACTTCTAATGCAGGATTAAAGGAATTAAAAATAGAGATTTGTAATTATTTAAAGAGAAAGTTTGAAATAGAATATTCTTATGAAGATGAAGTTTTAGTGACAGTTGGTGGGAGTGAAGCCATTGATATAGCTTTGAGAGCTGTGGTTAATCCAAAAGATGAAGTGATTATCCCACAACCTAGTTATGTTTCTTATCTGCCTTGTGCTGTTTTAGCTGATGCTGTTCCTGTTATTGTAAAATTAAAGGAGGAAGATGAATTTCGTCTAACAAAACAGCAGCTTTTAGATAGTATCACAGAAAAAACAAAAGTAGTGATCCTGCCATTTCCAAATAATCCCACAGGGGCAGTGATGAGGAAAAAGGATTTAGAGGAAATCGCACAAGTGATAATAGAAAAAGATTTATTGGTGATTTCAGATGAGATTTATTCAGAACTCAGCTATGGGGAAAGACATGTTTCTATCGCTTCTCTGCCGGGAATGAAAGAGAGAACTATTCTGATCAATGGGTTTTCTAAATCTTATGCGATGACAGGCTGGAGATTAGGATATGCTACTGGACCAGCAGAAATTATAAAGCAAATGTTAAAGATTCATCAGTTCGCGATTATGTGTGCTCCTACTACAAGCCAATATGCAGCAGTTTCAGCATTACAAAATGGAGATAAAGATGTGGAGCAAATGAGAGAGGCATATAACCAGAGAAGACGCTATTTAGTTCATGCGCTTCGAGAGATGGGAATGGAATGTTTTGAACCATTTGGAGCATTTTATGTATTTCCTAGTATTAAAAAATTCGGTATGACATCAGAAGAATTTGCTAGCCGATTACTTCAGGAAGAAAAAGTAGCAGTTGTGCCGGGAACAGCTTTTGGAGATTGTGGGGAAGGATTTTTGAGAATTTCTTATGCTTATTCATTAGAAGATCTGAAAAAAGCATTAGAGAGATTAGAACGGTTTGTAAAAAAATTAGAGATCCGTGCAGGAGTGGAGAATTGAGATGATGAATATTGTTTTATTAGAGCCAGAGATTCCAGCAAATACAGGGAATATAGGGAGGACTTGTGTAGCGACAGGAACAAGACTGCATTTGATTGAACCATTGGGATTTCGGCTAGATGAAAAGGAACTCAAAAGAGCTGGTTTGGATTATTGGAAAGATTTAGATGTTACAGTTTATTCTAATTTTCAGGATTTTTTAGATAGGAATGGGAATCCAAAGATCTATATGGCGACCACAAAAGCGAAAAAAATATATTCAGATATGGCATTTGAAAAAGATTGTTATATTATGTTTGGGAAAGAGAGTGCAGGGATTCCAGAGGAGATTCTTTTGAATTATCAAGAAACTGCAATTCGGATACCAATGAATTTGGAAATACGGTCTTTGAATCTGTCAAATTCTGTTGCGATTGTTTTATATGAGGCATTAAGACAGAATGAGTTTTGTGGGATGCAGATAGAAGGGGAGTTACATAGGCTTCATTGGAAGTAGAGAATTTGATATTTGTATTATTTGTATCAAAGGGTCGCGCCAGCGAGGAACTATTCCAACGAAGCCGCGCTCTCGCTCCGTTCCAGACGTAGCGGTACTAAGCGCACAGCCCGAAAGGGCTGTTTGCTAAGTGCCGACGTCTTCCAAGGGGCTTCTTTTGGAATAGTTCCTCGCTGACGCTAGTTCATTGGCTATTCTAGGGAAATGAAAAGAATCATATGATCTGTTTTTTTATTTTTGTAAAATGTTTCACATAATTTTTTTAAGCTTATATCTATAGAGTGAATTTTTAGTTTTATAGGCAGTTATCTAAAAGGAAATGAATTTACCGCAAAATAGCCTGTCATCTGGTTTTTAAATGCTCTAAGATCCAAAAGGTGACTGGCTTAAAAATAGCATAAAGACCATAGCCCAGTGCTCCGCCGATCACATTTGTGATCAAATCTGTGATGTCCGAGGAGCGGTCAAAGAATGGCTGTAATAGTTCGATACTCAGGCTCATCAAAAAGCAGAAAAACACCGTTATGCCAAATTTGGCTCTTTTGTTTTGAGTCAACGGAAACAGGAATCCAAAGGGCAGGGTCATAATAATGTTCAAGAACACCTGCCTAAAAAAGTCCCCTCTCCCTAAAGAAACGTCGATAAACGGTACTAGATTCATGGATTTATAGGGGTGGTTCAGCATGAATGGGATGGACGTGACCACTGGCATCATGGTAAAATAGAGTACCAAAGAGAGGTATGCATACATGAGGGTTTTGACAAGCAGGTTGTCTCTGCCCTGGGTCTTCCATTTCCTGAAAAAAATGAAAGCATACAGGAAAACCAACACTGTAAAATCTATGAAATATTTTATCAGGTACTTCATTGCATCACCTCTTTCCACTTACCACTCTATTCAAATTAAAATTTTCCGGTCTGTCTGTACTGGAGAAATTATATCACATCCAATTAGGAAAAGCAATCTGCATTTTACTCTGTCCCTTGACCATCTTGAATTTTCACCAATAATTTTAACTCGAAAATGTGATATTAACTGTTTATTATAAGTGATTATAGCCTATATAGTAAAAAAATCTTACATTAATGGGGCAATTACTTTCATCAAGTGTCCAGTTAATTTCACTGTCCATTTTTCGTTGCGCACGGTTTCCATTGTAATTTGTCTGCATTTTTTAAGGGTGGACTGGAAATCCGCTTCGATTTCAGAAATACAGTCTACATGATAAAGATAAGTGGCACATTCAAAATGGTGGTATAGGCTGCGGTAATCTAGATTGATTGTTCCCACGACAGCTTCTTTTGAATCACTGACAAATACTTTTGCATGGACAAAACCGGGTGTATATTCATATATTTTTACTCCTGATTCTAATAGAGATACATAATGTGTTTTAGCTAATGCATAAGGTATAGCTTTATCTGGAATCCCTGGCAGTAATAATACTATTTCCACACCTCGTTCTGCTGCAAATTTCAGAGCTGTTTCCATCTCTCCATCTAAAATCAGATAAGGAGTCATAATATGTACATATGATAAAGAACGGTTCAGAATATCCATATATACTCGTTCTCCTAATTTATCATCATCTAGTGGACAATCACCATAAGGAATAACATAGCCCTTTTTCTGTTCTAAAGAAGATGATGAATAGGAAAGAAAATGTAGAGGTATATTTTCTTTTTCATCAATTCCCCACATTTGGAGAAACATAAGAGTAAAACTCTTAACTGCTTCACCTTTCAACATAAGAGCAGTGTCTTTCGAATGCCCGAATTTTACTTTCTGGTTAATATATTCATCTGCGAGGTTCACGCCTCCATTAAAAGCAGTATGTCCATCAATCACCAAAATTTTTCTGTGATCTCGATAATTGTAATGTGTAGAAACAAAAGGAGATACTGGAGCGAACACTTTACATTGAATTCCTAGTGCTTTTAGACGTTTGGGATAATCGTGTGGCAGCAATGCAAACTCGCAAGCTCCATCATACATAACACGCACATCTACACCTTCAGCAGCCTTTTTCGCAAGTATTTCTAGTATCCTGCCCCACATAATACCTTCATCTATAATAAAATATTCCATAAAAATAAAGTGTTTTGCTGCTTCAAGCTGCTTGAGCATTTCCTCAAACTTTTCCTCTCCTAAAGAAAAGTATGTAACAGATGTATTTTCAAATACAGGATGGTAGCCGCTTCTATGTATATAATGTGCCAACGCTGCTACTCCCGGATTTTCTTTAGACAGTTGTTTCATTATTTTATCTGACTGTGGGATACTCTCTTTTGTATCTGTCAAAATTTGATTTATACGCATTTTTAAGGCTCTATGTCCAATATTACTTTGTGTATATAAAAATAAAAGCACACCAAATACAGGAAGAAGCATAATTACAATCAGCCATGTAATCTTTGTTGTAGGATTGAGTCTGCTGTTCAAAAGATAAACTACCATAATAACAGTAAATAACATTGTACCACCAAAAATATGAGGCAGAAATTCCTCAAACCATTGAAAAATACTAAAGAGAATAAGAACTTGCACTATAAGCAAAAGTAAAATTAATCCAAAACGGCTGAATATGGCATGAATGATACCCTTTTGCCCCTTTTTCAATAAACGAAGTCCCTTATTTTTATAATCTATCTGCATAATCATCACTCCTTTTTGAGTTTTTCGATATAGGGTGAAACATTTTCTGATATTTATGAATGAATTCATCACATTCATAAATAATGATTTAAGTAATTATTGTTATAATAATATAATGGTCAAAGAAAATTATAGTTGTGGATACTGTGGAATACTTCCTTGCCTCTGCTAGTTTGCTGGCTGTTCTAATTTGTATTCTTTCTTAAAAACGGATTTCACGATAATTATAAAATAGAGAGAAAAATGTAATATCAAAAAAGTATAAATAATAAATTATTCTAAATATTTCTCTATTTCCATAATATCGTTTCCCTATTAATTTATTTGCTTATTATTTATTATAATAAACTATACAGTAACAGTATAGTCAAGATAAAAATGAAAAAATATGATAAGAATTATCCAAAGAAATATAAGATTTATTTTTAAACGAAGATATAGAACAAATATATAGTCTAATTCTCTTGAAGCCTATTTTAAATTCACAGTAACAAAATATAATTTTAAAAATGTTTAGATAAGGATATCTATGACAAAACACAATTCTATTTATCGAATAGCCAAAAAGCAGCAGAGGCAAAGACCTATTCCAAAAGAAGCCCCTTGGAAGACGTTGGTACTT
>OFGM01001633.1_pt1 | contig 12632 bp, 9 predicted proteins | sample 1521741 | NCBI WGS metagenome assembly OFGM01 (sample SAMEA3504079, study PRJEB24116) | mouse gut metagenome | biome: mouse gut; feature: mouse-associated habitat; material: faeces | place: Denmark | collected 2011
TAAAGCCCGACCCGTCCGGCAGTCAGCCGGACAGGGAACGGCAAAATTTTTTACACTTCTTTTACTTCTTTATCTCACATGAGCAAAGTAGCAGGTAATGTAGCAGTTATTAATAATAATACAGAAAGTGTTAGATTAGATGTTCATAATATAGCAGAAAAATGTAACAGTATTACTGAATATACTGCTCATATGAATACTCGTGCAGATGCTATGCAGAAGTCTGCTCAAAGCAGCGCAGAAATTACTAGCGCTAAAGCAGAAGAAATCTTATATTCCCTTAATGATGCTATTGAAAAAAGCAAAAGTGTGGATCAAATCAAAACTTTGACCAGTGAAATCCTCGCTATTTCTCAAAAGACTCGCCTGATCTCTCTGAATGCTTCTATAGAAGCCGCTAATTCCGGAGATGTTGGCAAGGGTTTTGCTGTTGTCGCTAAAGAAATACGTGATCTCGCTCAATCTAGTCAAGAAACTGCCAATCGAATCCAAGAGATTAATAGTGTTATTACTGCCGCTGTATATAATCTCTCTGAAAATGCACAACATTTAATTGACTATATGAATCATTCTGTTCTCACAGAATTTCATGCATTTGTACAATCTGGCAGCCAGTATAAGGAAGATGCTGCTTATATTCGTCGAGCTATGGACGAATTTCATACACAAACAGAACATTTGAAAAATTCCATGTTTGGAATCGCAGACTCTATTGGTATTATTACAAAAGCTATTGACGAAGGTGCTAATGGAATCTCTAATGTTGCTGGCAATACTAGAAATCTTGTCAATGATATGGAAGATATTACACAACGTATGGGAGTCAATCAAGAAATTGTAGAAGAATTAGAAAAAGAAACAGTGGTATTTGATAATTTGTAATCAGAAAATGTGAGGACAATAATAGTATATTCTGTTATTGTCCTCACATTTTTTGACTTTTCTGTGGTATATATAAAAATGGTGTTTCATATTAAAATGAAATAAAAATAGGTATTTTTGTGATAAATAATCTATAGTATTCTATGGGGGATAGTTTTGCTATTTTTATAATAAATATCTGAAATACGAGTCCTATATTTTTGAAGAAACTTCATAATTTTCATCAATATTTTTTATAATGATATTTGTTTTCTCTAAATAATCTATACATTCAAGGATATAACTTCTCGAAAATTCTTTTGTTTTATTTTCTGAATATTGTTTAAATAATACTATTATATCTTCTTTTTGTATTTGATTGTTTTTTTGAATAATAAAAAGGACTGTTGCAATTCCATTTAATTTTTTGTCGGTAGAAATCTGATTTATATATGTTGTTGATTTTTCAATCGCAGGAAGCAATTTTTTAAGCTTTTCGTCTGTTTTTTTGCTGCATACTACTTTATATATTTGTTCATAAGTGTCTTCTGTTTTTGCCAATCCATAATGTTTTTGATATTCATTTAAAGATTTTGTTATAATATCTATGGAATGAGAATATGGTCCATCTTTCCACTTGTCAAACTTAAAATACTCTTCCTTTAAAAAATAATTCATAAAATATCCCACTTTTTGTAGTCTTAGAATATTGAATTTATTTAGATGTAATTTAATCTGTAATAAGATTAATTCAGAAGAGCTTATATTTGGTGGTTGTTTTGATGTTGCTTTATGAGAAACAGATGGTTCATATATTAAAAAGGTATACTCATTTTCTATATTTCGCAATTTTTCAATTATAATACTTTTTACTATATCCCAATTAAGACCACCATTTCCACATCCTAGTGGTGGTATTGCAATTATTCGTGGGTTATATTCTATAATAAACTTTATAAGTTGTTCTAATCCTTTTTCAATATAATCTATTTTAGATTTTTCTCTCCATTTATTTTTCGTTGGAAAGTTTACTATCCATATTCCATCTTCTTTATAATAATGAATAGTATTTACTTTAAGTTTTCCTGTTTCACATTCCCTTATATATTCAAGATTATTTTGAGGAAAACGTATTTTAAATTGATATGCAATTCCCTTGCCCATAACCCCTTCACAATTTACAGTATTTATGAGGCAGTCCGCATTAGAATTAAAAATGTCACCCGTCACAAATTTTATCATAATATCCTCTTCTATAATTTATAAAATGTAATTTGTTGTAGCCATTTAGATAAAAGCTTTACATTCAATTTCTATATCCATTTTAAAACCCATTTCTTTATACTTCAATTAGTCTTTTGGAAATAGCTCTAAAAAACTGCTATACTTTAGCCAGGATCGGATCAAGAAGTTGTCTTACTTCTAAAGTGCATTCTGCATAAAGTTGTAAAAATTCAAGAAAGGGAAAAATGCCAAAAAACTGCCCAACATAAATCACGACAGATTTTGGTCTGGTTTCTGTATAATTTTTGACTACAATGGGCAGGGATTTCCCTATATAAACGTTTCCTTCTTCTAAATTTTTGTATATTTGGAAGTAAAGATACCCTATTAATGTCATAATAATATGATAGGTAATATAATGATACTGTGTACTTTTGAAATCTTCCAACTTCCAGAAATCTTTCATTTGGCGGAAATCTTCCTCTATTTCTGGACGTAATTCATACGTATTTATAATTTGTCGTGCAGTTTTACTGGTATCTGTTGTCATAAATACAAAATAGTTGTCTGTTTTTTTGTCGTGGACGACGCAAGCATTGATAGGAACATCCTCTTGTGGCTTTTCACTTTCCCACAAAGGTCCCAGATCAGTTACTAATTGAATCTCTTGTTCCTTTCTTTTCTTATTGGGGTGTTTTTGCCAGTGGTTAGCATTTTTTGCTAATTGAACAGCGTCTTGCCAAAGAATCATGTTCTCTTTGGCGGGAAGATAAGTATCTACTTTTTTCGTGGTTTTTAAGTAATTGAGGATCTCTCGTGATAAAAATCCCCGGTCATTGATTAAGATGTCGTGTTCCTTTAAACAGGAAGAGGTTTTTAGTAACTCTCTTGTTAACTCTAAATCATGTGTTTTTAGTGTTCCAAATACAATTTCTTCTGCAATACCGGAATCATCCAATACGCCTCTAAGAACACCAAGTTTATAACCACGCATAGTTTCGCCATCTATGGTTACTACCGTAGATTCTTTATAATTTTCGTTATTAAGGTTTACGGGAATTTTGGTACAATCTAAAATATGAATAGAAGGCTGTAACTGCATCGTTTCCAATACTTGTTTTTGTACATAGTCATTATAAAAGGAAATCCATTCCTCACTACTATATTTTGCAATTAATTTTCGCATGACACTTTCAGAAAAAAGCCCTTCATTAATATCTCTTTCGGTATTCCATATATTCCAACCGAGTTCTGCCAGAAGTTCTGCGTTCGTAACTGCAAAAGGAACATCCGTCAAACTGGTTTTTTGCTTCATTTTTGCAGCAACGGCAAGGCAAAGAAGAATATCCAGGGGAATATGATGATTGTCCCTGCGTTTTTCTTCTAAAGCAAAAGACAACGGTTTTAAAAGATTGTGTTTTTTCATAGTAAGCAGAATGTCATCAATCAAGTTGGGAAGTGACATGGCAGCAGCATCTATGTTTCCAGTACGGATCGCCTGGTAAACTTTTTCTTTTTCGTTATGACAAATCTGAATCATTTCAATTGCTCCTATCTTTATTATAAATAATATAGGGAATCCCCCTTTCATTATAACAGATTTTAAGAGGTATGTCCAAAAGACTAATTGAAGTTCTTTATAAAATGGAATTGTTTTTTCTATTTTATCAGTAAGTAATATTTTTTGATATGTATTTTGATATGTTTCCAGAATCCTTTTAAGTAATGCCATACCGATTCCTAGATGCTGATACTCCGGTAAAACTAAAATATCTTGAATAAAAATAATAGAATATCCATCAGCAATTACTCTTATAATTCCAAATAATTTTTCCTTTTTATATGCACCAAAAATTTTTAAGGAATTTGCATAGGCATTTTTTAACATGAATGGATTATCTACATAGTTTGTCCATCACACTCTTGTATAAATTTAATATTTCATCTTCTTTATATTTGTTATATCCTCTAATTGTAAATTCCATTATAATACCTTAATACCTCATATATTTCATCTTAAATGCTTCTAAAAGCAATACATCTCTTCCGAATACAAAAATACGATATGCATGTTTTCCTTTTGAATAATTGGGTATATCATTTCTCTCAAAATCAATCTTCATTTCTTTTAACTCTTTTTCTGCACTTTTTATTTCGGAGTCGTTCCAAACCCATGCTACTAAATGAGCCTTATACCATCTATTTCTCTTTAATACTTCTAATGTAAAATCAACTAATTCCTTTTCTGACATAAATGATTTCATGATCTCTTTATTCCCACGTTCTGAAGTTATAAAATTATATCTATCTCCCTCCTTTTCTATCACAATTCCCTCTGGCGCATGATGTTTTCCAACAGATATTTCTTGAAAAGAATAACATTCTTCCTCCAAATATTTTTCTAATTCTCCTATTGTTTCCATAGTTTCTCCTTCATTTTAAATTATTTCATTATTTCAGAATAAAACTTAATCATAATATACTATATATTTTTATCCTTCCCCCTGCCATCAAATGAGGCATAAAATCTATTCATGTTTTTTCCACAAAAATTTTTTGTTAGCTTCTTTTTATAATTCTAAAAAATCTAACTAATAATTTCAGACTATTGTCTTAAAGATAAACTGTTATCTATAATCTTTCACATTTAATGATTCTCTAAACTACTTCTATAAGAACTAACCATATCCTTTTTCTTTTATAAAATGGCTTCAAAATAATATTTAAAATCTCACTATTTATCTTTTTATTGATATCTATAATATACTAATTAAGCTATGTTCTATTTTAGTCTTCCTTATTATTTATATTACAAAATTATATCATAAGGTCTTTCAAATTAATATAAAATTTTTCTTTAAAAATATAAATATTAGTATTTATCACTTTTTATTTTTCTGGGTATTTTGATAAAAGTTCTTTTTCATATAGAAAATGGATTAAGAACTTTTCTATGATAAATAATATGTGCGTTATATACGCACTTTTTTTATTCTGTTATTTCTTTGTAATATTTTTTACAAACTCTTTACCCTTTGTTATTATTTTCGTTATTATTTTTATATTTCTTATAAAAATATTACATTTTTTCCGATTTTTTGTCTATTTTAACGGGCATCTTACATATTATTACATTGCTTGAAATCGTATTGTATTTTAATTTCAAATGTAGTATAAATAAAATATCCCACAAAGAAAGGCGCAAAAATCCCTTTCTTCACCCTATAATCTGTTCGTGTATTGCGGACATTAAAATATTTGTTTTCTGCTATCGGAAAATTTATCTGATAGCAGAACATGATTAGAACATTATTAAATTTAATTGCATATTTTATTTTTATCGTATAAAGAAAGGATAAGGTGAATAATTATGAAAAAATCTATGAAAATGGCTGCTACTTTAGCTGCTATATCTATTATGACAATAGGAACAACTGCTGTTGTTATGGCAGCACCAAAAGAAGGCTGGAATGGTAATGATTATGATGGTTGGTATTATATACATGATGGTTCTAAAGTAAAAGGCTGGCAACAGATTAATGGTGTTTGGTATTATTTTTTCCGTGATGGAGAAATGGCTCAAGATGAATTAGTTACTATTTCTGGAAAGACTTATTATTTGAGTCAGTCTGGTTCTCTTGGAACTGGATGGCAGAAATTCGCTTATGATACTACTATGTATGAGCAATTAGAAGATAGCGGATTGATTCCTGAACGCGCTGATATTGAGGAAACTGCTATTGATGGCTCTGGAACACAATATGAAGATTTTGTATGGTTATTTTTTAATACAAATGGTACAGCAAAATCAGATCAATGGTTTCAAGATGTAACTGGTCTATGGTATTACTTTGAAGATATGGTAATGATGATGGGGGATTATGCTTATGAAGTAGATGGAGATTATTATGGTTTAGATGAAAATGGTGCTATGATGGTAGGTTGGATTAATAATGAGGATACTTATAATAAAAATACTCCTTATCAAACTGATGATGATCAATGGTATTATTATGCTTCTAATGGAAAACGTGTAATGGATGATACTTGGAAAAAAATTAATAATGTGTGGTATTATTTCTCTGATGGAGTTGCAGAAACTTCCAAGTTCTTCTATATTGATAATGATTGGTTTTATGTAAATGAAAAAGGTGGTTTGGAAACTGGTATTACTAAGGTAAAAGAAGATACTAAAGTTTCTGGTCCTGGTTTCAGCAGCAAAGCAGAAGTTTCTGATGATGTTATCGTCAATATTGGAACTAATGGCGCATTGAAGACTGGCTTAAATGGAAAAGAGAATTATTTTGCTCTTAATGCCGGTGAGAATGTGAATACAAAATTATATAATAATTATTCTATTGTTTCTGGTTCTACATTTAAGGCAGAGCTTCCAGGACAATTAGTAAAGAGTGCTTTTATTGAAGATGGCGGAAATATTTATTTTGCAGATAAATATGGTGATTTAGTTGTAAAAGATGTGATAAAGGTAGAGATAGGCGGTCAGAATTATTATATAGGTTTTGATAAAAACGGAAAAGCTATACAAGGTGAAACGGCTGGACATAAAGTCACAATAGGAAGTCGTTCTTATAAAACTTCTAGCATGACATATGATTTTACTTTTGGAACAAAAGTAATTACTGTGAATTTATTTGAAAAGTAAAATGGTGTTTATAAAAAATATTCTTTTCTGAAAGATACATAAGAAGAATTGGAAAAGTAGTATAAAAATAATTGGAAATTAGAGAGAAGAAGAAAGTTAAACTGGAAATGTTTTGTAAATTTCTTCTCTCTCTTTTTTATTATCTAATTATATGAAAATTTATTTAATTTATATTTATTCAAAAAGTTATAGATAGTTCTGTTTAGTTTTTCGACCTTCTGAGATTTTGCACTATAATACAACTGTATTGCAATTAGACATTTCAAAAACTCAAAAGGAGAGTGCGTTATGAAAAAAACTACTAAAATGGCAGCTGTTTTAGCTGCAATGTCCGTTATGGTGATTGGTGCTGTTTCTACTACTATGGCAGCAAACGAAGGTTGGAACGGTAATGATAATGACGGTTGGACATATGTACAAGATGGTGTAAAAGTTAAAGGTTGGCAACAAATCAACGGCGTTTGGTATTATTTTGATAAAAGTGGAAACATGGCTCAGGACGAGCTAGTAACAATATCTGGACAGACTTATTATTTAAGTCAATCAGGGGCTATGGCTACAGGTTGGCAGAGATTTGAAAGTGACCATGGTATTTATGAGGAATTAGAAGAAAATAACGATTTCCCTAAGAATTATGACCAGGATGAGAGAGAAACTGTAGTTGATGTAGATTATTTATATGACGATGAAATCTGGTTATACTTTGATGAACATGGAGTAGGCGTAGAAGATAAATGGATACAATCTGATTCAGGCTTATGGTATTACTTTGATTATTTAGTAATGGCACGTAGTGATTATAGCTATAAGATTGGTGAGAATTATTATGGTTTAGATGAAAACGGAGCAATGATGGTAGGCTGGGTAAGAGATAATGAGGATAGCAGAAATGACAGACCTACAGGAAGCGATGATACAAGAGCATGGTATTATTATCAGAGTAATGGAAAACAAGTTACTGGGGAAAATAGTAGCAAAAAGAATGGAAATTGGAAAAAGATAGACGGAACATGGTATTATTTTGTTAGTGAAGATTATGCTGAAGAACTATCGAACTCAGATCCAAAAAAGGATGTAAAAAAGAATGCTATTCTTACAGGTATTTATGTAAATATAGATAAAAATGACGATCTTTTCTATTTTAATGGTGATGGAAAAATGGCAACAGGAATCACTAAAGTAGCAGATGGTACAATAGTTACTGGTACTAAAGATGCTAATGCTGAGAAAAAAATTAGTGATGGTGTTGATGTATACTTTAATGGAAGTAACGGTAAAGTAGAAAGTGGTATCAAGGGAGATAGTTATTATATCAAAGAAGCAAAAGATCCAAATACATTATCCTTTAAAAAGAAAGGTGAAATTGTATCTGGAGAAACTTTTGTTGGTCAGGTGAAAGGTCAGTTAGCAAAAGAATGTTTGGTTAAAGATGGTGACGATCTTTATTATGTAGATAAATATGGCGAAATAATTAAGAATGAAGCTTTAGAAATCACATTTAAAGAAACTGGTGAAGAGTATAAGATCGTATTTGGTTCTAATGGTAAAGCTATTAGAGGTAAAGAAGCAGGTAAGACAGTAAAAGCTGGAAAAACTTATACTGTAGATAATAAGAAAGAAATAGATATAAAGATAGGCGAGAAAGCAACTGATAAAGTTACAATTAATGTATTTGAATAATTAATAAAAATTCCTAAGAAATTATAATTATTTATAAGAGACTATTCGTTTAATGATATATTTCGTTAAATTAATAGTCTCTTATTTTATTCTTTCTTCTTATTTTGGTGTACAATAATGACTATAATAATATATAAATGGAGGCAGCTATGAAGACTCAAAAAGAAAGAATTTTACCAAAAGGAATTTCTCAGCGTTCAGATGGACGTTATCAAGCGACCTATTCTTTTCAGGGAAATCGGTATTATTTGTATGATATGGACTTAAATTGCTTGATAAAAAAGTTGCATGAAAAATTATATGAGATTGAACATGGGATTTATTGTAAACCACAAAAGATTCGTTTAAACCAATGGTTTGAGATTTGGTTAAAGGAATACAAAGAATTGTCTTTAAAAAAAGGAACGATTGAAAACTATAAGAGAAATTATAATTGCTATCTTAGACCTTATTTAGGAGAAATGTATGTAAAGGATATCCATGTGGAACATTTGCAAAAGATGTATAATGATTTAATTCGGAAAGGGTATGCTATCAGTACTTTAAATGTTTCTAAGGGGATATTATCTGGTATGTTTCAACAATTAGTGAAGAATGATATTCTTGTCAAAAATCCGGTTTCTTTCGTTGAATTTCCAAGGCAAAGGGTACATAAGACTAGGCGAGTTTTAAGTTTAGAGGAACAAAGTATATTTCAAACTTATATAAAGGACAGCCCCTATAGAGAATTATATGAATTAGCTCTTTCTACAGGACTCCGTATTGGAGAATTATGTGCGTTGCGTTGGGAAGACATTAATTTAGAAGAAGAATATTTAACAGTAAATGGAACTCTAAAATATTTTAAAGATACTGATTTTTTTATTGATACTCCAAAATCTACATCCAGCAGGAGAATCATTCCTCTCCTTCCTTCTATATGTCAGATGTTAAAAGAGTTAAAAATCTCCCGATCAAAAACTGAGAATGGGAAAAGAATGGATAAAAAATCTGCTTATCATAATCAGATTCAAAATTTAGTCTTTACTCATCCTCATTTTCCAAATGAACCTATCCGAAAACGTACCCTAGCCTATGATATGGAATATATTGTAAATCACATTAATGCTGATAGAGAGTTATTATGTAAAAAAGAGCAGAAGCCTTTTATTCTTTTTGAGCATATCACCCCTCATGTATTGCGCCATACTTTTGCGACACGCGCATTAGAAAAAGGTATTCCTCCTAAAGTAGTTCAGGAAATATTAGGTCATAGCAGTATCACAATAACTCTGGATTTATATACTCATGTCCTGCCTAAAACCAAAAGTGAAGAAATCAAAAAACTTCAAGAATTGTTTTGCCAATAACAAATGATAACATTTTTAAAACCAGTTCACGGAAATAAAAAAGATAACATCTCTTATATAGAAATGTTATCTTTTTTCTCTTTCCTATGTATACTTAATTTATTACTTTGCAGAAATAAATTCATTTACAAAGTATAAATAATATTTATTTATCTTGTTTTTGTCCAAACACCATTTGGATCTACATAATAATTTCCAACCCATGAGTTTGTAATCATAACACCATCTTGATGATTCATAAAATAGTATTTTCCATCTACCATAATCCAGCCTGTCATCATCTGACCATCTCTGTTCATATAATACCATTTCCCGTTGATGCTCACCCAGCCAGTTAACATCTCACCATCTGCATTCATAAAATACCATTTTCCATCTTCGGTCTTTTGCCAGCCTGTCTTCATATCTCCATTATTTTTATCTAAATAATACCATTTCCCATCTGCTGTTTTTAACCATCCCGTTTCCATCTTTTTACTTGTTGTATTCAAATAATACCATTTTCCTGCTTCATTTTGCATCCAACCAGATGCTGCTTTTCTATCTGTTCCAAAATAATACCAAGCACCTTCTACAAATGCCCATTCTTTTTCTGCCATACTTCCATTATTCTTTCTCAATACAACATCTCCTGTTGTAGATATTGCCATAATTCCTACTTCATTCTTAATAATAGATGCGATTTGTGTATCTTTTCCTAATATATTAGTTACACCCTGAGAAATAGAATAAATTTCTGTATTACTCAAATTATAAGAACCTGAAGTATCATTGTTTATGATATTATTTCCTTCTGATTTACTGCTAGAAGAACTACTTCCTGAACTTGAACTGCTGCTTTTCTTTGTCCATATCGCTGTTAATGTGCTTCCGTCGGGAAGAGAAGTGTCCTTACCGACTTTCTTTCCATCTAATTTCCAGCCTCCAAAATTATAAGCATCTCTTTTTGGTGTATTACACTTTTTATACAATTCTTCCAATGTAGTATGTAATTTTCCACTTACCTCAAATGCAGAACCCGTAAGTGTAACAGAATTTTTTATATTTCCTTCACCTTTTACATAAATTTCTGCATTATTTCCTATATCAAGTGTTATAGATGCACTTTTTTCCTCTGAGTTTGAGTCATTATTATTGTCATCATCTGGTTTATTCTCATCATCCGGTTTATTCTCATCACCTGGCTTATTCTCATCACCGGGTTTATTCTCATCGCCTGGTTTATTCTCATCGCCTGGTTTATCCTCATCACCTGGTTTATTCTCATCACCTGGTTTATTCTCATCACCTGGTTTATCCTCATCACCTGGTTTATCTTCATCACCATTATCATTTGATGCATCAAGAGAAAAGAAATTTACTGTATATTCAATTTTAGTATCGTTTCCACTTGAATCCTTTAACCCTGTAATCTCTACTTTCACTCTATCTGTTGCTGAAAAATCTTTATCTGGTTTGAAAATAATAGCTGACATCCAACCATAATTAGCTGTATCTACATTAAAGTAAGGAAATTTATTTGGGTCATAAGTTTCATTTCCACTAAATGTCCAATCTTCTTTTGTATTCAAATCTGTCATCTTCACTTGAATATCATTTTCAACTACTTTATATGTGTCTTTTGAAATCTGAACAGACCAAGGTCCTTCAAATATCTCAACAGGCATTGTTTGTGCTGGCCATACTACATAGTCTATATTACAATTTTCCCTTTTACTATCAAAAGAATATAATGCTGTATATCCTTGAAAATATCCAAACCCTGTAGCTGTCATATTAGGATTTAAGCACCATCTTCTATGTCCTACTCTATCAATATTTGAAGCGTTTCCATCATCCATATATCCATTTATAATAGATGAACTGATATTAGCATATCCCATTCCAATATTACTCTGTGATGTTCCACTATATCCTTTTTGATAAAATTCATCTGGCATCCCTTCTGGCTGTATTGGTTTATGAGCAAGCTCTTGATTTTTCGCCATAACTACTGACCCTGTCTGTGCCAATTCTTCATATTCTGAATTAATTGTAATATCATCTGGAATACCTGCAATATAGCGCACGAAATTCAATGCATTCAATCCATCTGTAACAGATGCTTCTGAAAGCTTTCCGGCTGTGTAAGGTGAAAAAGATGGTTCTTCTTCAAAAGTAATTTTACTATTTGTATCATAAGGATGTTCCTTATAATACTCTACAATTTCCTCCTTTGTTCTCTTCTCTGGTTCTTCTGCACTCGCTATGATAGCACTTCCCATACTGAGTACTAAGGCAGTTACCACTGCCATCATACCTTTTCTACCCATATACTTACGATACATAGCTAAACTTGTTACCGAAAACTTATAAAGAGCTATCACTTTTTATTTGTCCAAAAGTTTTTTTATTCTTTATAATGCTATATGTCTTACAATAACTTTCTCCTCTCTTTTATATTTTTTATATAAAACATTATAGCCCATGTTTTAATTATTTTTATGTATTGCAAACCATATACCTTTTCTAATTTTTTATTTATATTCTTAATTATGATTGAACTTATTATATCATATATTCTTTTATTTTCCAATAACAAGAAATGCAATTCACCCTCATAAAAAACTTTTTATCAAAAAAATCAACACATTTCTATTATACTTATCAAAAGCATATATTTTTATTTATCCATTTATTCTATAGTTATCATGAAACTCTCTTTTCCAAAACTAGAACAGCCTACAAACTAGCTCAGGCAAGGCACTATTCCGAAAGAAGCCCCTTGGAAGACGTTGGCACTTAATGAGCAGTTCCGCAGGAAGCGGGGCTGCGAATTTAGTGTCCGTTACGTCTGGAACGGAGCGGGAGCGCGG
>OFGM01001635.1_pt1 | contig 12606 bp, 12 predicted proteins | sample 1521741 | NCBI WGS metagenome assembly OFGM01 (sample SAMEA3504079, study PRJEB24116) | mouse gut metagenome | biome: mouse gut; feature: mouse-associated habitat; material: faeces | place: Denmark | collected 2011
ATATTAGTATATCTTCATCTATAAAAAATATTTTTTGTTCATCCGCTATCCACTTAGGTAATTTCCTTTCTTGGATAAACGCAATCTCTATATATTGCTCATGATATGGTTGACTTTTAAAAAACTCTGCAATTCTATTAAGATCTTTTCTAGTATCTTCAATAGAATACTCTTTTTCTACAAGCATTTGCATTTCTTTAAAAGATAGCACATAAAACCTCCTATTTTTTCATTTTGTTTTTAATAAATTTATATTTCTTATTTGTGATAATATTAACTATCATGACCATTCCTGCACTTTTGATAATCAGCGTATTTTATAATAACACTTCGTTTTCACTTGTTATTTCAATCTGTCCAGAATTAAGATTAACCACTTTAATATTAAGATGAGTTGTTGGTGTCCTTTTAATAATACCCGATTTAGGTATAATCTTTGCTAAAGTTTTAATACTATTTGTTTTAGCAATAAGCTCTTTTTTCTTTTCTGCTACTACTACATTTATTTTAGCAGCATCAAATCCCTTTTGTTTTAGATCTCTAGCAATAGAATATATCTCTGTTATTCTTTTAACGTCTTTAAAATAAAAATATAGCTCGTTTTGCATTTTATATCACTCCTTCTCTCTTTTTAAATATCCATAGAAAATAATTAATATTATTTTTATTATCTAAGGAAACTCTGTTACTCACTAAAAATATAACAAGCTGCATCATATCTGGTATTGCAATTCTCCAAAATAGTTTCTGATCTTCTTTATAAATCTTTATTATATATGGGTCAGCACTTGCAATAGGGTAAGTTATTCCCAATTCGTAATACATATATTTTATCCAGCATAGATAACCCCTTAATGGTATCTGGTGAAATATAAATTGACTAATACTATCTGAATTTTCCATTCTTTTAATCGCCTTTGGATAAAGTAATTTTATAAAGGAAATCAAAAATATAATATAATAAAACTCATTTACTAATTGATACATATTCATCATCCAAGCTGTAAATTGTACCATATCTACTGTTATAATTATATTATCCTTTGTCACTAAAAGCAGTTTCTGACATCCTGTATCAATAAATAGTTGTACTTGAGAAATAAGGTTATCTGGTTCATGAGCAGCAATATTTCTTAATTTTTTAAAACAATTACCAAATTCAATTATTTCTGATACTTTATCTTCTTCTTGCATTCCAATAATAATACTTGGAAGTAATCTTAAATCTTGACGCATTTGAAAATCATCAATTAAATTTCTTGTTGTTTCTGTCATCTATTTCTTTACCTTTCTCTACTTTACATTTTTCTTTTACCTTATTCTTTCATCTTTATTAAATCTTTTAATAGTTGTAATGTCATATAAGAATCGAATAAAGCGGAATGTATAGAACTTCTGGGACACTCTGGAAATAGTTTTTCAAATTCTTCTTTTAAAGTTATAGTCTTATGCCCATTCATAATTATCAATTCTTCTAACTTTCCTTTCTTATTTGTTGATATTTTATATTTTCTAAAATACCAATCCTGAAATATTTCTTTATATTCTTCTTGAATATCGATTGAGCCAGCTATAGCAGGTGGCATTATGTATCCCATATTCCTTCTTAAAAATTCTTGAATAAAGGGAATATCAAATCTATCACTATTTTTTCCTACAATTAAACCATTTGACATAAGAGTATAAAGTACTGCTAGATTCTTGTAAAACTCTTTTTCATATTGTTCTAAAAAGTTTCTTTTTAAATGATGTATCTCTTGTGCTGGACTTTCTATTTGATATTCTGGTTTATAGAAAAATAAAGTATCATGTCCAAGAATTTCGCACTTATTATTTACTCGAATATAACCAACTTCTAGAATATTATCGATAGATTTATTAAATCCTGTTGTTTCAATATCTAATACATTGTAAATCATTTAGCATCCTCCTGTTCTTTGATTTTCTTTGTCACTATTTATATTATTCGTGCTTTCAAATGTTTTTCAAATTTGATACTTGTTTCTATTAAACATTTTTCCATAATTTTTAAATCAATAAAATAATCTAGTGGCTTATCTAATTCATCCAATAACTTTTTGAGATGATTTAATATTGTAACTTTTATATATTTTTTCTGATATTCTGAACGATTATCTTCTACAGTACAATTATCAACAAATACTACAATAGGTTCTATATATTGTGTTTCTCCTTCTGGTAATGCTTTAAAAATATATGGATATAAATGTCTGCAATGCATTTCATTCTGATGTACTGGGGACTTATCTATTTTAAAACATCCTGAGATAGCTTCATCTGTCAACACAATTCTCTTAGCCTTATATGCCTTGACTTCAATAGGGAATACTTTATTTTTAGTAATAAAAAGTACATCTATTTCTGTTGTGCTTCCTACTTTTTCTATAAACAGCCCTCCTTGTTCATTACGTTTAATATTCCCTTCTAACATAGGATTTGTTTTATAAGAATAAGAATGATACAAAATACCACCTTGTGCTTGATATTTCTCTTCACATATTTTAAATACTGCTTTTTCTCCAAAATTACCTTTATTAGTACCACCAACTTCTCCCATCTGCTGTAAAAGTTTATCTACGCTTGACTTAAGTTTCACTATTATTAATCCTCTTTTCCAATTATAAAGTAATTATGATTACTTACTATATAAAATCTCTATACTCACTTGTATTATGTAAAATTAAATACCATTATAGCGAATATTGTAATTACTATTCTTACATTGTTTCTTTTTTCACTTTCTTTTATCTCTTCTTTACATAGATAAAGTTTGTAATTATATGATCAATTACAAACTTTATCTAATTTAATTAATAATATTTCGTTCTAATTGCCCCCTGTTATTACAGACTTAAACTATTTTATGGAATAACGATTGCTCTTAATTTATCTATAGGTAAAACCATATTTATTTCTATCTTTTACCTATAGATAACATTACTACAGCCACAGTTTGAAAACATACCTGAATCTTGAACTGCAATTTTCCAATCAGAAGATACATAAATAGATTTCAAGTTCGTACAATTACCAAACATTAATATCATACTCTCTACATTTGATGTATTAAATGATCTTAAATCTAATGATTGTAACTTTTTACACTCTCTAAACATATATTTCATATTTGTTACACTTAGTGTATTAAATGACGTAAGATTTAGAGTTATTAGACTATGACAACTATCAAACATGTATCCCATATTAGTTACATTTGATGTATCAAATGAGGAAAGATTTAATGTTACTAAACTCATACATCCATAAAACATATTCTGCATATTCGTAACCCTAGATGTATCAAATTTAGAAATATCTATGTTTCTTATACTTTGACAATGCTGAAACATAAATCCCATATTAGTTACATTTGATGTATTAAATTTAGAAATATTTAATGTAGACATTTTTAGACATCCTGCAAACATCCCATACATATTCTCTACTTTTTGTGTATCTAATTCTGATAAGTCTAATTCTAGTAAATTACTGCATCTCTCAAACATACTGCACATATCAATAACCTCAGATGTATCAATTCTACTTAAATCTATACTTGTTAATCCTGTATATCCGAAAAACATATTAGAAAGAGAACCGCTTATCTTTAATGTATCTCCTACAAAATATAATTTCATATCAGAATTTTCTTTATATAGGAAAATACTTTTATTTTTATCTTCACTAAGATCTACCCCTATTGCATTTTCTGGTATATTATTTGTAGTTGAAAAAGATGTTATTGTTGTAACATCATCAAAAAGATTTTTCATTGCATTTACTAAATCTTCTCCATTAAGATTTAAAACTACTGGTATACTAGGGTCTTTTTCTCCACACTCTGTACAATTTCCATTAGTGTACTTATGTCCAGTAGCAGGCACATAACTATCTTTATAAATATCACCACATCCTGTACATGTGTGTGTAGTATATCCTCTTTCTGTACAAGTAGGTAATACTACTGTATGTGTATATGTATGTTCATGTTTTTCACAAGTACAAAATTCGCTTAAGTCTAACTCCTCTGTATACTCATCGCCACATATTTTGCAAGTAAATGTTTTTATTATTGTAAAATTAGTTTCTTTCTTTTTATCAAAATCTGTCATAAAATAATTATGTCTACATTCTCCAGCTTCTTTATTTATAACTATAACATCCATGGCAGCACCAGACACTACATTTGTAATACTTCTCTTATTAGTCCCTGTCCAATTAGCTGACACAGAAATAGGGGTTATAATAAGTATTGCTGCCCCCAATACTACACTGACACTTTGTATTATCTTTCGATGCATAATTCTACTTCCTTTCTTTTTACTATTTTAATCTTAATTTACAATTATTAATTAATAATACTAACTTCTTCTTTATACTTCTTGCCACATTCTGTACATTCATAAGTAACAATAAAATTTTCTTTTTCCTTATTCCACATAGAATCCTTAATACCATAAAAATGATTACATATTAAACTTATATCTTCACTATAATTATCACTACAATCCACACATTCATAAAATACATTAAATTTTTTATTATTATATAATGTATCTTTAATAGCATAAAAATGTTTATGCTCTTCTGGTATTGTTGGGCTCTCAGTTTCTTCTGGTATCGTTGGGCTCTCAGTTTCTTCTGGTATTGTCGGGCTCTCAGTTTCTTCTGGTATCGTTGGCTTCTCAGTTTCTTCTGGTATCGTTGGCTTCTCAGTTTCCTCTGGTATTGTTGGGTTCTCAGTTTCTTCTGGTATCGTTGGGTTCTCAGTTTCCTCTGGTATTGTTGGGTTCTCAGTTTCTTCTGGTATTTCATTATTTGAATTATCCTTATTTGGTTTTTTATTACTACTAGTACTATATTCTTTATCAATTGTCCCATCTGCACCTACATAAACTTTATCTCCGTCTGGTGTAATAATAATAGAATTTATTTTAATATTTCCATTTCCATTTACATATACATCCTTTCCTTCTTCATTTTTCACCCAAGTGTTTTTTTCTATACTTCCATCTAAACCAATATATAACTTCTCTCCATTAGATGCTTCATACCATTTATTAATAATCAGGCTACCAATAACTCCCGTTGTGCTATCATTAAAAACAAATTCTTTTTCTCCAATAGTATATATACCTGTAATAAGTGAACCTTCTGGAAATTCTTGTGTACCATTAATATTCAAATAATATTTATTACTATCTTCTTCTAACCAACCTGTCTTCATTTTGCCTTCTTCATCTGTATAATACCAATGCTTAGTACCAGCATCATACACCCATCCTATTTCTGGAAATCCTGTTTTATTATTTATATAGTACCAGTTTTCTCCCTTCTGTTTCCATGTACCAGTAGGTTCTGTAACTAACTTGCCATAATCTTTTCCCTCTTTCTCTTCTAAATAATAAGTATTTGTTCCAATAGTTTTATAACCAGTACACATATGACCTGAATTACTAAAATAATAAGTATCTTCGCCAATATTTGCAAATCCTATAAACATTGCTCCAACTGGTATTTCTTTACTATCTTCATTAAAATAATACCAATTATTATCAATAAGCTGAAAACCTTTTAACATCATCCCTTCGTAATAATTTACTTTTGGATTAAAATAATACCAATAATCATTTATTTTATGCCAACCAATATACATTTTCCCTGTTTCATTATCAAGATAATACCAATTGTTATCTTCTCCTAAAAGCCAGCCTTTGTATATAACATTTTTATTATTATAGTAATACCATGAACCTATATCCTTTTTTATCCAGCCTACTCCTTCAAATTCCTGCATTTCATCACAATTCCATGTAGAACCATATGTGTTTACTGTTGTTCCCGTCTTCCATGTTCCGTTTTCTGCAAGTACATTATAAGCAGTAGAGCATATCGTAAATATACTGATTGCACTAACTATAATTAACTTTTTCCTGTTTCTATGTTTATACACTTCACCTTTTCCTCCTTTACTGTAATAAATATTGACAATAAACTCTTACTATTATTTAGCTACATAAAAATCACCCCCTTTTTTACTAAGAATTTATTGTTATAGAAACTGCGCCTAATCTTGATGCTATATCTCTCTGACATCCTCTAATTACATAATTATTTCCTGAATATTTTGTTAAAGCTAGAAAGATACTTATATCAGGCACAACTATATCAATGTCTATATAATCTCCTAATAATTTAAGAATTCTCCTAATCGCTATTATATGATGTGCTATAAGAGAATCATCTAATCTTACATTACATACTTTTACTTTCAGTAATGACTTACGACTATCTACTTTTATATCATTATCTGCCTGTATTTTAATGTAACCTACCTTTTCTGTTTTAATATTGTAGTATATATTATTATTAGTAATGAAATATTCAATAGTCGCATAACCAAATGTAGCAGTGTCCCCATATTTAGAATACTTTATCGCATTAAATTGTCTTTTATTTACCCTTATCCAATTTCTTGCTTCTTCCTCTGTATAACATTTCTTAAATTTCGGATAAGGATAAACAGCTAAAATATAATCTAACTGTCTTTGCGTTTTACAAATAGTTTGAATACCATTAGCTACGACTGCAAACATAATGTTTCCTTTCTACTCATTCTATTACTTCACATAAATAACGTAATGCATACTTTGCTAATCTATCTGCTACTTTATTTCCATTAGCCCCTTTATCATGAGCCTTTATCTTTACAAAAGTCCACTCACAAGCTTCTGATAACTCCTGTAATTTCTTCCATGTTAACTTAACAGCTTTGTCTTTTGTTTTTGGAAATGTATTGGGTTCTCGCACTTTAGCAAAAAAATCCACTACAGATTTACAATCTGTATAAATAATTACATTATCTTTATTCTTTAAAATGTTTTCCTTTAATAATGCTTCTATTGCTAATCCAACCGCAATCGATTCACCAACTGCAATGCTTGTCCCTTCAAATATATTCACTCCACTTCCAATGTACTTATATTTTGTTTTTATCATATATGCAGCTGTTACTTTATTTCTCTTTGGACTACATGCGCTATCAGTATAAACTAAATACTGCATTAAACCCTCCTCCATAAAATTTATAAACAATTTTGTTATAATTTTATTTTAGTAATCTTGGTAAATTTTTATTGCGTTTCACTCCTTCTTGTGGTTCACCATAAATAGGTATCCAATCTTCTACTTGATAAGAAGTTACTTCTTTTAATTCTGGCATTACGGTATCATAATCACTTTCATGTACTGCAAATGTTCCGCTATCGTGAGTATACCGAAGAATAACAGAATTAGGTGCTTTTCTAAGTAATAGGTGATGAGCCTTTACAATAGAATAACGCATTAAATCTGCTGCTGTACCTTGTATTGGACTATTAATAGCGCATCGAACTAAATGTGAATAATAAGCGTTTGAAGATTTATCTGTATATTTAAACTCGCTTGGTCCTTTTGTAATATTTATTTCTGTTCCAAATGCAGTTTTAAATACTCGTATACCTTTTTCAATTTGATTTTGTACATGTGCCTGCCATTTTATTCTATTAGGATGACCACCAATATACGTAATAAATGCTTCTTTATCTGGATCATTCACTCTATTCTCAGTAGAACCATACATAACAGCATTTCCATAGGTTTTAAATTTTTTCCTTTTCTCTTTCATAGTTTCTGATATTTCTACTGGCTGTATTTCTAGTGTGCCTGAACGGCGTTGTTCCTCTGTAAGAATTGTACAATAATGAACATAACCATAATAAGCGTCATTATACATTACAATACATTTTTTAATTTGTGGGTCATTTAAATAAGCCGATTGAATAATACGGGGTTCAATTTGTCCAGAATCTACTGTGAAATAAATCCATCCTAAAGGAACAGTTTCAATATCCGCAAGTTCTTTTGCTATATTCATTAAACCTGGATTTTGCATACCTATTCTTCCTGTATTCTGTGGTATCCAATCAGGGTGACAAAAAATCATCCGATGTCCATCATAAGTAGGTATTTTTGAAATATTATAATTTAGTATAATTTTCTTAAAAGGTGAAACTAAATGTGACATATCTTTGTATTCACCATATAACTTTATTAATGTATTAATTTCTTTTGAATATAAACCTGTGTCGATTGCAGCTTGCAAAGATTCTCCAGATAATGAAATTCTGCCTTGTTCCGTAGATAGTAAACCTGTACTAACACCTACCTTATTTAACCATGTTAAGAATGTACTATCTTTTAATGGTTCTATTGATTGATGTCCTATATATTTTTCAATATGCTTTCTACGTTCATTGGCTTGAATACTCCAATAAGCATAATATTCAACCATTCTATCGTAATCTAGTGGAATTCCCATTTTACTATTATGTTCTTTAAGAATCTCACAGCATTTTTCAACTGTAGGAATAATAGTATCTCTTGTTAGTTGTAACATTTATACTACCTCCAATTCATAATCTCCATTTATAGCTTTTATTAGAAAATGTGTTGCATCTAATTGATAGAAAATATTTTCATTTATTAAATTTTCTATTTCCTTTTTTGATATTGATTTTAAATCATACATCATTTGCCTATTACTCGTTACTATACTTAACTGATTAGCTGTGCAAATGCAAAATGCACTACATCTAAAATTACCCATAATTAGGTCTGTCCATCTCACAATATCATGAAATGTTTTTTCCATAAAGTTAAATTCTTTTACTGTATTCCCTACCTGAATTTGTTCTACATTAATAACTTTATTGCTTAACATTATTGGCGTCACTTGTGTAAGATTATAAGAACCGACTCTTCTATCTTCTACCTGTTCTATAACTTCTTGCATAACAATTCTCTGTTCTTCTGTCGCATAGTTTTCAAATACAATATCAGACTTTAATGGTATTTCAATAAGTGTTTGATTAGGTTTTTCTTCTCTAACATATTTATTCCAAAGTGTCCATCTTGTATAATAATTTCCAATAGTTTCTTCATTCATATAATCAAGAACTGAACCTATACTAGAGAAATCATAAGAAATTAAATCATCACTAAAAGCACTTTCCAATAATGAATAGTCCGTATATTTCTTACTAATACTAGTAACTTTCGCTTTTTCATTTTTAATTTTATCAATGAGTTGTTGTGGAAAAGCCTTTTCAAGTGTAGCAGGTGCATAATAGTTAACCATAAAATTATAAGATGGTATAGTAAAACCTTCTTTAGGAGTGACCTTCCAAGGATTAATATTTGCATTTACACAATATAAATTAAATGCTGTGTTACTACTAATTTCATTATCACACCAATCATATAAAGTACAATATCTAACTTGTTTATAACTATCACTTCGCAGAATATTAAAAGTAATATTAGAGATTTTTATAAGCATATCTGCATTAATAAAATTACTTACTGTAAATTTCTCTTTTAATATAATTTCTGAGTGATTATCGCCTATCATCGTATCAACTTGTTCAAACATGATTTTAAATAGTAATTTCGCCCCTATACTATCTGCTTCAAGAATAAGAATTTCTTTTATCTGTGATGTTAATTCTTTCATTTCTAAAATTGCTTCTCTTACAGCATCACTAATCTCTTTTTGCATAGCTAATTCCCTTTTATCATTCTTACCGATAGAAAAATGTATGCACTCAAAAGCATAGTGTCTTTGTTCTTCACTTGGACGATTAGAAATCTCTCTAAATACCTTTGTAATATAGACTAGTTCTGTAGCTTGTTTCGCCCGTGCAGAATTTAATATCGCTCTATCTTTTAAATAACCCCAAAATTTAGCACTTCTCTCTTTAATAACACTATTTATGTTGAGAATTTTATTATCTTCAATGTTTTTAATATATTGTGTTACTTCTGTAAGATTTATAACTCTCCCCTTCGTTTCAATTTTTATTATCAGTTCAATTAAACTAGCTATCTGTTGTATCTCTGCTGAACCATCTATTTTTCTTCCTATCTCCATATTACCAATCGTAATATTTCCGCACTTCACTTCTTTTACAAATTCTAATTGTTCTATTGGTCGTTCCCTTATTTCATCTCGTACCATACTTGCTTCTATACTGTTATCGTTTTTATTAACAACTAAGTACTTTCCTTCATTTTCCATTTCATCTCTCGTTGCACACATAATATCAATAAGCTCGTCTAAGCTTCCATATTCGTAATCCTCTGGATTATACTTTTTTATAATTTGTTTATCTGGTCCTTTTCTATAATATTGAAAAGCATCGATATAGTTAATTTCTGCTGCAAATCCTTCCTCTTTCTCTTCGTATACTTTACGTGCAATATATCTTACTGCTGCTTCTGGAGATACTCCCTCATTTACAATAAGTTCGTAAGAACTTTTTACTGGTACTTGAAACGTCTTTGCTTTAACAATATCTTTTGCTTTTGTTAGTAACATATTATAGCAAGCATAATCTTCTTCTGTATGCACTTTATCAATGGAGGCATAAATCCCACTCAACATTCTAACAAATAAAGAATTACCCGAATAAAAAATATTCCGTACATCACAAAATACCACATGAGCATCATCCATCCTCACTGTATATGATGTTCCACTTTCATCCATCATTTCATAATAAGTACATGTCCTAGCCTTTCTAACCAAACAATTAATTGCATAATAATTCGTTTCCCATTTATTAGTTGAACGCATGATATTGTAATATGTAGATTCTGATTCTGGCATTACTGTTTCTTTTTCAAATTCATCCACATCGCTTAAATCAAGTATTCCATCTGAATAATGTACTATGCCATTTTTATCTATAAGACATACTTCTCTATGCCTATTAGTAAAATTTGTTATTATATTGTCATTAGGTTTGTGAAAAATATCAGATATATCGCCTATTTTAGTATATTTATTTATTACAGGGGTTTTAATGCCACAAATCCCCCAAGCCATATAAGCTGCTCTTACATCGTCTGCGGTATAATTTTCTTCTAATACTCCCTCTTTTTGTAAAAATTTAATGAGTTCTTTGTATGCACCATAGCTAGATAATTTTCTTCTATTTTCAATTACTGTAAATAAACTTCTAATTTCTTTGTTTTCAATTTTTGCTAATTCTTCACAACTAAATAATGCCTCTTTCGCAACAAAAGAATTAAGAGGTTTTATATCTTCTATATTAAAGGAATATCTTTTTAGCCGTTTACATCTATATAAATAATCAATTAATTCTTCTCTTGTTTTAATTGTCACTTTGGGTTCTTTAAATTTAATTTCATTTATTTCTATATCTCTAGCGAAAAACTCTGTAGCCTCTGCTTCAGATAATACTCCTTCTGCCGCTTCGTCAAGCATCATTTGTATTTCGTCTTCTGTAGCAGTACAGGGTGTTTCAATCATATCTTTAATATTAATCCCCTCTGATGTAAGAATATCCCCATGATAGTTAAGAATTTTATAACCTGCTTCGATTAAACCTTCTAGAATACCTGAACTATACAGCCCTCTCTCTACGACAGAATATTCTGAACCATCGTCATTCAACGTATATCCATTCATTTCATTGATCCGAAACCTTCCAATAATTTCCATCTATGTATCTCCTTTTTAATATAAACTTTTTATTTATATTAAAGGAGAGTTGAAAACTCTCCTTTTATACTTATATAATAATTATTTACCAAGTTGCCTTGCCTTTATTAAAGACTTAGCCATATCTTCCTTTGCTTCCTTTAAAGTTTTCTTTTTGTCATATGCAGTCATACCATAAGCACTATTCAGTTGACTTGTAAAATTTGTCACTGTATCCATTTTCTTTTGTATAACTTCTAATGATGATTTTAAAATATTTAAACTCTCAAAGAAGCTCTCTGCATCTCCGCCAGATATATTACCCTCATCTGTTAAATACATAATTGGTCCAGCAATATCATTTCTAATTCTTTCTAATTCATCTCTTAATTTACGTGCAAAAAAATAATAATTATTAATTGCTTCTCTATCAATCGCAATAGCTGTATTTCCTTTAACGCTCATACCTTCTTACCTCCATCTAATAAAATTATTCAAAATAAATATTCTTTTCTTGCTCCTCTGCATAGGAATCTAGCAGTCTTAAAAAATTACCTAGTGTGGTCTTAGTAATTTGAGTAATCTTAGTCGTTTCCATATCCAGTGTTTCCATAGTAGTTTTTAAATTACTAAGATTTTTTCCTAAATTCTCTAATTCCTTTGTATTTGATACAAATTCTCTTACATAAGTCAAATACTCAACAACCTCTGTTAAAACTTTTCTTGCATAATTGCGAGCTTCTTCATTGTTTGTAACAATAAGACCTTCTACTCTTTTACCCATATTATTCCTCCTATAATTTTTTTTTATTATTGCAGTTTTCTTTATATAAACATATACACTTACAAACGAGTTAAAGCATATGTATATACCTAAATTATTAATACCTATATAATATTTATCATATAGAAAAACTTATTAAATCTTTTATACACTCTATCTATGATTGATGTCATAATTCTTTCTATTAATCTTTCAATTATATATGGAATACACTTATATATTTTTTCATATAAGGGTCTTATCTTTGTGTATATTA
>OFGM01001647.1_pt1 | contig 12543 bp, 18 predicted proteins | sample 1521741 | NCBI WGS metagenome assembly OFGM01 (sample SAMEA3504079, study PRJEB24116) | mouse gut metagenome | biome: mouse gut; feature: mouse-associated habitat; material: faeces | place: Denmark | collected 2011
AGGACGCTCAGCAGCTGGCTGGACTGTTCAAGAAGCCCTACCCCTCCAAGAACCACGTGGAGCCCGTGGGAGATTCGAAAAACGTTGATTTAAAAAAAATGCTTAAAGCATTGAGAGGAGAAGACTAATGGCAGAGAACAACAAGACCACTACTTCTACGGAACTGTTCAGCCCCCAGCAGATTGGAGAGATCTTCAATCGGGTTGCAGGTCACTCTACGATTGCAGCCCTGTCCGGGCAGAGCCCCATCCCTTTTGCAGGGGTTGAATCCTATGTATTCACAATGGACGGAGAAGCTGCCATCGTTGGTGAAGGTGAAGCCAAACCTGCAGGAGAGGCAAAATTCTCCAAGGTTCTGGTAAAGCCACTGAAAGTGGTGTACCAGCACCGCCTGACCGATGAATTCAAGTACATGGCGGATGAAGCAGCGCTGCCCTACCTGGAAGCCTTCATGGATGGTTTCGCCAAGAAAATTGCCCGTGCTCTGGATATCATGGCCTTCCATGGTCTGAACCCGGCGACAAAAGAGGCGTCTGAACTGATCGGTAACAACTGCTTCGACAAGAAAATCACAGAAACGGTGGATTTTGATGCAGCCAACGCAGATGACAACATCCAGGCAGCTGTGAATACAGTCCAGGGCAAGGACCGCTATACCAATGGTCTGGCCATGACTCCGGCTTTCGCCACTGCTATGGGCAACATCAAGGAGAAGACCGGCAGCAAAGTGCCTCTGTATCCGGAGTTCCGTTTTGGCGGCCACCCGCAGACTTTCGGAGGAATGAAAGCGGATGTGAACAACACTCTGGCTTTCGGTGCATCCACAAAAGCTGGGGACAAGAACGATGAGGCAATCATCGGTGATTTCCAGAATGCCCTGAAATGGGGGTATACCAACTCCATGAAGACCGAACTGATCGAGTACGGTGATCCGGACGGTCAGGGTGACCTGAAGAACCACAACCAGGTTGTCCTGCGAGCAGAAGCTTATATCGGCTGGGGTATTCTGGACAATGATTCCTTCGTCCGGATCGTGAAGGCTGTTCCGGCTGCCTGATCATGAGGGAAGAGCCTTACACAGACATCTCCACTGTTGAGCAGCTTTTCCGGCCGCTGGAAGATGGAGAAATGGAAAAGGCGCTGGCTCTGATTCCTGTCGTGGAAGATTCGCTCAGACAGGAAGCGTTGAACGTTGGCAAGGATCTTGATGCGCTCGTTGAAAGCGGCAGGATCCTGCCGGCTGTTCTGCAGTCGGTTGTAGTGGATATCGTTGGCAGAACGCTTCTGACGTCGACACGCTCAGAGCCGATGACCCAATTCACCCAGTCGGCGCTGGGCTATTCCGCTTCCGGTACCTATCTGGTGCCGGGCGGTGGCCTGTTCATCAAGAACAGCGAACTGCGGCGCCTGGGATTGCGCAGACAGAAAGTACAAATGAGGGAGCTGTATGACATCGGTGATTAAAGGCATCCCGGTCATCCTGTACGAAGAGCAGCAGATTGGGGTGGATGCATTCAACCAGCCAATCAATGTTTACGAAAAGAAAGTTGTGAGCAATGTGCTGGTTTACCCTTCGACACCGGAGGAAATCGTGACATCTACTGAGCTGTCAGGAAAGAAAGCGGTCTATACCCTGGCTATTCCCAAGGGAGACGCCAATTTCTGGGAAGGCCAGAGGGTGAGATTCTTCGGCGAGGACTGGAAAGCCTTCGGTTTTTCCATCATGGGCATCGAAGACAACATCCCACTGGACTGGAACAAAAAAGTGATGGTGGAACGCTATGCCGGCTAAGCTGGTTGACTTCAAGCTGGACAGCCAAGGGGTCAGGGAACTGCTGCGCTCGGATGAAGTGGAACAGATGCTGGAGTCTGTGGCAGAAAGCAGGGTTCCATCCAACGGATGCAATTATGAAGTGAAGTCCAAAAAGGGCAGCCACCGTGCGAATGCAGTGATTCGTGTTGGGGATGCCCATGCCTATTATCATGAACTGAAACACAATGACCTGCTGAAGGCGGTGAAATGATGCTGGCCGAAAAACTGGTCCTGGACCATCTCAGTCAGACACTGGATGTTCCGGTCTATATGGAGCATCAGGCGGAAGACCCGCAGTCATTTATCATTGTGGAAAGAGTAGGCGGCAGCGTGACGGATCATATCCACCGGGTGAGCTTTGCCATCCAATCTTATGGATCCACACTGCTGACAGCCTGCGAACTGAACGAGAAAGTCAAACAGGCGATGGACCTGCTGATCGAGTCCGACAGCGTGGTCAATCTGTCCCTGGATTCTGACTATAATCACACAGATACAAGCACCAAACGTTACCGCTATCAGGCGGTATACGATTTGGTGCTTTTTGATTGAAAGGAGAAACCATGTCTGAAAAACCGAACGCATCTCTGGTCACCCAGGGCAAGCCAAAAGTCACCGGTGCCATCTTCTCTGCACCGCTGGGAACAGCTCTGCCCACAGACGCCAAGTCGGCTCTGGATGATGCTTTTGTGCAGCTGGGATATGTATCCGACTCCGGACTGACCAATTCTATTGGACTGGAGAATGCCAACGTCAAAGCCTGGGGTGGCGATACTGTCCTGAACACCATGACATCCAAGACCAATGAGCTGAAGTTCAAGCTGATCGAAGCGCTGAATCCTGACGTGCTGAAAGTCGTTTATGGTGACGAAAACGTGACCGGAACACTGGAAACCGGGATCACTGTGAAGAACAAATCCCTGCAGCTGGAAGGCCATGCCTATGTCATCGACATCCTCATGAAAAACGGTGCGATGAAACGTATTGTGGCGCCGGAAGGCACAGTCACGGCCATTGGTGACGTGACATACAAGGATGATGAAGTTGTGGGCTATGACCTGACCATTGGCCTGGTACCGGATGATGACGGTGTGACTGCATACGAATACATCATCAGGGAGGCCAAGGCATGAAAAAGACACAGAGCGGATTTGAATACACCTTGGACAGGGACTATTCCAAAGACTGGGAAATGATGGAAATGCTGATGGACGTGGAGTCCAATCCGCTGAAGCTCATTCCCATCGTGAAACAGGTCCTGGGTCCGGAACAGTATCCGAAATTTAAGGAACACTGCCGCAAGGATGGTGTGGTGGATGCTGAAATGATCACCGAAGAGCTGATGGAGATCATTGCCGGAGGACCTGAGAAAGCAAAAAAATCCTAGCCCTCAGCTACATGCTGGGGGAGGACGAAGACAGTCTGACCTGCGACTTTGCTCAAACTTATGGGATCCTGGACATCAGGGCTGTGCCTGCAGTGACAGCCGCAGTCCTTGCATGGGGACTTCCGGAGGACAGCCGAATCAAACGGATCCTGAGCGGTTCGAAGTGCTCTCTGGATTCGCTGCTGCTGGCATCCATTGCAGATGCCCAGAACCTGAATCTGTGGACTAAAGCCAGGGAGGGAACGCCCAGACCTGCAAGCCTGGTGGACAGACTGCTGGGTGTATCTGCGGATCCAGAATCCTCCGCGTCTTTTACGATCGATGAGTTTGAGGAGCGAAGAGCACAAATGCTGAATGGAAATCAGGAGGTGAGGGATGGCTGAAGCAACATTAGGCAAGGCGTATGTCCAGATCCTGCCCAGTGCCAATGGCATCAAGGGGCAGCTCACAAAGGTCCTGGGCGGCGAGACGGAGCAGGCTGGCGATTCCCTTGGCAGGCGTCTTGGTTCCCGGATCAAGAATGCCCTGGTCACAGCCGGGATCGGGGCAGCTGTCGGGGGCGTCATCAAGTCAGCAATCAGTGAAGGGTCCAAGCTGGAGCAGTCCATCGGTGGCATTGAGACGCTGTTCAAAAGCAGTGCCGGGAAGGTGGAGCAGTATGCCAAAGATGCTTTCCGGACTGCCGGTCTGAGTGCCAACGAATACATGGAACAGGCCACCAGCTTTGCGGCTGGTCTGGTTGCTTCCTGTGGCGGTGATACAGCCAAAGCGGCGGAAGTAGCCAACACTGCCCTGATTGACATGTCTGACAACGCCAACAAGATGGGATCCAATATGGAGGATCTGCAGAATGCATACCAAGGTTTTGCGAAGCAAAACTATACCATGCTCGATAACCTCAAACTCGGGTATGGGGGTACGAAGCAGGAGATGGAACGACTCCTGGCGGATGCCCAGAAGCTGACGGGTGTGAAGTACGACATCAACAATCTGTCTGATGTCTATGAAGCCATTCATGAGATCCAGAAGAATCTGGACATCACAGGCACCACCGCCAAGGAGGCCAGCACGACATTCAGTGGCTCCTTCAACCAGATGAAGGCAGCGGCACAGAACCTGCTGGGCTACATGGCAACCGGGATGGATATCGGACCAGCCATTCAGCAGCTGGCAGAAAGCGCCAGTACATTCCTGTTCGGGAATGCGCTGCCCATGCTGGGGAAAGTCATCGTGCAGATTCCCAGTGTGGTACTGCAGATGATCAGGACAGCAATCCCCATTATTAGGGAGCAGGCTCCAAAGCTCATCCGCGAGCTGATCCAGAGCCTGAAAGAGAACCTACCGGAAATCATCAAACTGGGCCGGGAGCTCATCACTGAGTTCGGCAAGGGTATGGCTGAGGAGTTTCCTCAGCTTTCTTTGGTTTTCAACAACCTGCTGCCAATCACGGACGGACTGAGCATGGCCTTTGGCGCCTTCAAAACCGTGAACTTTGCCACCAACCTGATCAATCAGGGGAAAAACCTGATGGGTACCTTCACCGGATTGCTGGGCAAGGTCCAGGGATTTGGTGGAGCTTTCGGAGCTCTGAAAGGAGTCATCAGCGCAGCCGGTCCCTGGGGAATTGCCGCCGGAGCTGTTCTGGGGCTAGGTGCTGCTTTTGTCAGTCTCTACAACAACAACGAAGACTTCCGGAATTTCGTCAATGCCACCTGGCAGGGCATCTGTGATTTCTGCGTTGAGACCTGGAACAATCTGTCCCAGGCCGCTTCTGACTGCTGGAATGGCATCGTTGAGGGATGGACCAATGCCTGGAATGGTATAAAGGACTTCTTTTCCAGTCTCTGGCAGGGGATCTGTGATGTCTTCAACTTCGGGGTAGAGCTGGTCCGCTCCATCGTTGAAGGCGCTGTGCAGATCTGGACGCTGCCCTGGCAGTTCATCTGGAACAACTGGGGGACAGACATCACGAACTTCTGGAACGGTATAACGGCTTTCCTGTCCGAGTGCTGGAACAACATCGTGGCAGTTATGCATCAGGTGTTTGATCCTATCACGGAGTTCTTTGCGAACTTCTGGCAGGATATCTGCAATACCACGATTGGAACCTGGAACACGCTGACGGAATCTCTTTCTCAGCTGTGGGCCCGGCTCGTGGAGCTGGCGCAGCAGACATGGCAGAACATCGTGGATACGATGCACCGGATTCTGGACCCGATTGTGGCAGCTATCGCCAATATCTGGAACAGTGTGAAGTCGAAGACAGCTGATATCTGGAATGGCCTCACATCCTTCCTATCCGGCTGCTGGAACGGCATCAAAGAGGCTGCAGCCAGAGCCTGGAATACCATCAAAGATGTGTGTCTGAAGCCAATTGAGGGGCTGAAAAACACCATCAAGGGGATCATCGACAAGATCAAGGGATTCTTCGCCAACTGCAATATCCAGTTCCCGAAGATCAAGCTGCCGCATTTCAGCATCAAGGGGAGTTTCAGTCTTTCGCCTCCCAGTGTTCCGAAGCTGGGGATTGACTGGTATGGCAAAGCTATGCGAGGCGGCATGATCCTGGACAGCCCGACAATCTTTGGATCCATGAACGGCAAACTGCTGGGAGCCGGAGAAGCCGGTAAGGAAGCTGTTGTGGGTGTGAACTCTCTACGCCAGATGATCCAGAGTGCTGTTCATTCCGCAGCAGGACCGGCTGCAGAGAATCCTGAAATCGACTACCAGCGGATGGGTCAGGAGATGAGGCAGGCTCTGGCAGCCATGAAAATCGAGAACGTGGTCATGGTGGGCGGCAGGATCCTGCAGAGAGAAATCAGCCGGGTGTCTGTGGATCAGGACAACGCTTTGGCGATTGCAAAGGGGGCATGAGATGTTTGACGTGATCATTGATAACCGGAGTATGAATGATGCAGGACTCAAGGTCGCATCCAGACCTCTCGTTCTGTCTCCGGAGAAGAAATACCAGACGCGCACCGCCTTAAACAGGGACGGTGCGCTTTATCGTGATATGGGAACATTCGAGGATGTTGAAATCTCTGTGGATTTCAACTTCATGACGAATGAACGGCGATGGAATGAGTTTTTCAGATGGGCGAAAACCCAGATCTGGAACGCGAAAGAGCTGATGTTTTCGGATGATCAGCACGTTTTCCGGAAAGTGAAAAAGGCCGCCATCACCAGCGTGAAGCGACCAACACCCCAGATTGGGATGGTGACGGCCGTATTTACTGTGGATCCGCATTCTTATCTGGTCCCCGGAAAGCACATATTCCGGGATCCGGAGGATTATTCCTTCAATCAGTGGGACGAATGCTGCCCGATCTATTGCGTCAAGGGTGCGGGAGTCCTGGCAGTGAATGGCTCCCAGATGCGCTTTGATGCAGGTGAGATGCTCTACATCGATACAGACAGGGAAATCACATACAACCGGGCGAAGCAGAACCGGAACGCTGCTGTTTCCGGAAACTATAAGGACCTGCGTCTGAACCCCGGGATGAACGAGGTGACCCTCACTGGCGGAATCCTACGGGTGATCCCCAACTGGAGGTTCTTGTGATTCAGCTGTATAAACCTGGGAACACTCGGTATGAGTGCAACGGGGACATTACACTTCATCCGGTCAAGGCCGACCTGCAGATGACACTGAATGCTGAATGGGTACTTGATCTGGAAGTCCCACAGACACAGGAAGTCCTGGAGAATCTTGTGCACGACAGCGTGATCAAGTTTGACCTGCCGAGGTTCAAGGACCAGCTGTATGTGGTATCAAATCCCAGACGGACCAACTTTGAAACTGTGACAGCTCAGGCTTACCCTATCGCCCTGTGGGATGCCAGGAATGAGCTTGTGTGCCTGGACTGCAGACCAATGAATCAGACTGGTTCTGCAGCTCTCCAGTACATTCTGGATGGCTGCGGTGGTCATGGTAAGTATTCAGTCCAAAGCGATATCACAAAGGTCAGCACAGCGTACTACGTGCGGAAGAACTTCATCGAGTGCCTCGCAAGCGATGATGCGCAAAGTTTTGTGAACCGCTGGGGTGGAGAAATCCTTTTTGACAACCGGACTTTCATCGTGAACGAGCAGGCAGGTGTGACCAGAGATATCACCCTTTCCGCATCCCGGAACATTGCCGGGTTCACGGTGACAGAAGACGACAGCGAGTATTGCGATGTGATCATCCCAGTGGCCTTCAACGGCCGCACCAAGGGGACCAGAGTGCTCAGGGATGAGCGGAGCAGGGTCAATCACGTGCGGTTCGTGGACTACCAGAATATCCGTCTCAAGGAGGATATGAGCGGAGAAACAGATGATGAATCACTGATTATCTGCGATACCATGGAAGACCTGGACAATGCTTTGCAGGTGGCTGCCCAAGAGTCCTTTGAAGCAGGGGAGTTTCTGCCGAAATATACCTACGATATCGACTATATTGATTTGCGTCATTATGACGGATACGAGGGTATGGAAGAGCTGACTTATCTCTGGCTGGGCGACAGGGTGATGGTGGAAAACCTGGATTCCCGGATCCAGACAAATCAGAAGGTCATCAAGCTCACCTATAACCTGGTGACGGACGAAATTGACAATCTTGTACTTGGTACAAATGAGCGGAATTTCTTCACGCAAATGAGCAGTATCGCGCAGAAAGTGGATGCTGTCGTATCCAACGAAGGAACGGTCATTGCTCAGAAGGTCTCCGGTATCCTGGACGCCATGGATGTTCAGCTGAAGGCTCAGAAGTCTGTGGCAGTGAAGCAGGATGTTCGGGCTGTCCTGCACGAGGACACAGATCCTAAATCTCCGACATTCGGGGCTATATGCCTGGGAACCAAGGGCTTGGAAATTGCCGATCATAGAACTCCGGATGGGACAGACTGGGAGTGGGGCACAGCGGTCACTGCAAAAAGTATCGTAGCGGATTATATTCTGACGGGTATGCTGGCGGGGAAAAATGGTAACTTCTGGTTTGACATGGATACGGGTGCTTTCGAACTGGGCAGTGGGCTGTTCAAAGGGACGATTGATACAACAAAAGACGTGAATGTGGGCCGTTGCATCTATCTGGACTATGACAACAACAATCGGTCCAGCCGGTCTGGACTGTATCTTGGAAGCCAGAGTCAGAGCGGCAACGCTTCACGTATAGAGATGAACTCAACCCTACTGGATACAGCAAACCCCTGGAGTGTGCTGGAGATGATAGCAGGACGGGCTGATAGGGCAAAAGTCAGCCTGACCGATACAGGTGTAGCTGGAGGCGCAACTGTGGTTCTCACTTCTGATGGCAGCATTCGCCTGGAGTCAAAAGATATCACCGTTGTCAAAGACGGCAGGACCTATACCGGAGTTACCTATGAAGGGATAGTCAGTAAGGTCATGACTGTGAACGGGATCGTTACGGGAGTTTCCTGATTCTTATGGCTAAGAATTTCGAGGATTTTTACCACAGCCATCTTGGACATGGCTATGACATTGATGGTTCTTATGGAGCACAGTGTTGGGATGGCTTTGCTGAATATTGTTTATGGTTGGGATATCCAGCCATCCATACTACGAACATGAAGGCTTCCAGTCTCTGGACTCACAGGCAGTCGAATGGCATCCTGAACTATTTCACTGAAGTTTCGAGTCCTCGAAATGGTGATGTCTGTGTATGGGGAGACGCTCATGGTGGCGGCTATGGTCATGTCGCCATGTTCTACAATGGCAGATACTTTGGCCAGAACCAGGGCGGTGCAGCATATCCGGGTGGAGGTGCTGTTTTTTCTTTGATTTCGTACGTGGCTCCTATGGGCTACCTTCGACCGAAGAATCTTGGTGGCGGCTTGTCATGGATCATACCGGAGACTACACGGCCTCTGACCATGGCGGAGATGCAGAACAATGCCAAGTGTATCTGGGGGTATCTCCACGCCAAGGGCTGGACCCTGGAAGCGACATGCGCTGTGTTGGGCAATGCTCAGAGTGAGTCCACACTGAATCCTAACAGGTGGGAAGGTGATGTGCCTTTCTGCCAGCCTGTCTCATCCCGAGGTTTTGGTCTGGTGCAGTGGACACCATGGACCAACATCAGGGACTATCTGGGCAACGCAGCCATCAAGGATTACGGCAATCTTGAATGCCAAAAGCTGGACGAAGAGAGCCGCACAGGCTACTCGTGGATAGACAAGGGCTACGGGATGTCTTACCAGCAGTTCCGGGTATCCAAAGCCACACCGGAGCAGCTGGCGCAGATTTTTCTGATTAACTACGAGCGGCCGGCGGATACCAACCAGCCCATCAGACAGACACAGGCCAGATACTGGTACGACTATCTAAAAGGCTGGACCCCGGTGGTTCCCGACGGAGCTACCGGCGGCGGTACGACGGAGAGAAAACTTTATATGCAGATCGTCAACGGGATAGTGGTCAAATGCTATCCCGTTTGATTTAGAAAGGAGGTGCCAGAATGGTAGGAATGTACCCAGTCATCAATACAAATTACAAGGGACTAGATGTGGTCGTGGAGTGCAATCAACACGACCAGGGCAACTTCAAGAGCTTCACGCTGGAAAACGACCTGACCGGCGTGTCTGTCAGATACGTGATTAAAAACCAATTTACCGGCTCCAACGTCACGGACTGGTGCAACGTTGAGGACGCCCACACAGTGAGCATGGTCATCCCGGTGCAGATCACCAGGGAGCCGGGGACTTATGAAGCGCAGCTGATTTTTTACACCAAAGAATACATCACAAACTCTTTCGAAACCTGGAAGGCTGCGGTGCTGGCGGGTGACACCATCGTCAACGTGGACCATGAGGATAACCTGGCGACGGTGGCAGAGACAGAGGCACCCAGCAATGCGGTGTCCAGCTTTGCTTTTTACATCAAGGTTTATCCCAGTGTTTTTCATGAGTCTGACCAGTACGAAGGCGACCTGCTCAAGGCCGTCAACCGCATGCAGGCCCAACTGCTGCAGCATGAGTCTGTGCTGGAATCCCTCCGGCAACAGGACACGGCATTGTCACAAAACATATCCAAAGCCCAGAAAGCTGCGGATGATGCTGCAGAATCGGCGGCCACCGCAAACACCGGCCTGGCCAATCTGGAGGGCACTGTAACCAGCCAGAGGACCAGCATCACAACGCTGCAGACGACGAGCGACCGCCACACAGAGCAAATCACTGCCCTGCAGGGTTCCAACGTGGCTGGATTGTCTCAGGCTGTCAGCGGTCTGGAGACCTGGAAGCAGCAGGTGCTTGACGGTCAGACCATCGTGGACACGCTGACCACCGAGGATCCGCCGGCGGATGCAAACTCTGGGACAGAGCAGCCGTCAGCTGGGACAGAAACAGCGAAAGTACAGGAAGGAGAGTAGGAATGACAGTAAAGATTGACCCAAAAACGTGCGAGATCAGCATGACCCGCGGTGATACACTACGCACTACGGTGACAGTAAAAAAGGCCGACGGGTCTGCCTACGATCTGACAGCCGGTGACAAGCTGGTGTTTTATTTGGGTCCCACTACCACATCCGCCACCGCGTCCCCGGTGCTGACCAAGGAGCTGCATCTCACGGCTGAGGAAACGAAAGCCCTGAAAGCCAGTTCCTACTTGTACGACATCGAGCTGCAGAAGGACGGTGGAGACATCGACACAATCATCAACCGGGCGAAATTCACGCTGTCTGCCGAGGTTGGCTGATGGCGGCAGAAAGAATCAGCCTGGAAGCGGCGCTGTCTGAGCCTGACCGGCTGGAGAAAAGGGAGATGCTGGCGAAGCTGGACCTCAGGGAGAAACTGGACCCCAGGGGCCAACTGGAGAAAAAGGCGAGAAAGGCGACACAGGGGAGCAGGGTCCGCAAGGGGAGCGGGGAGCCACTGGCGCAACCGGACCAAAAGGGGACCCGCTGACCTGGGATGACCTGACAGCCGAGCAAAAGGCCAGTCTGAAAGGTGAGAAGGGCGACACGGGAGAGCGCGGGCCTCAAGGCCTGCAGGGACCCAAGGGGGATACCGGTCCGCAGCCGTCACTTAACGACACACTCACAAGCACATCCACCACCATGGCCTTGACAGCAAACCAGGGTAGAGCTCTGGTGGTCAGGCTCAAGGCTCTGGAGGAATGGAAAGCACAAGTAATTAATGGGCAGACAGCGGTTGATGTCGCTCAGTAAAGGAGAATCACAATGAAAACTAAATATATCCGAAAATTTTCGGGGGGGGGACACTCTCTCCGTATCTGAGCCTCTGACTCTTTGCAAAAAGGGAAGGAGGCTTTGCTATGTCGCATAAAGTGAAGTCGAGCGGAACGGTCAAAGAGTTGGCGGAAATGAAGGAAGTGCTGCAGGTTTTTGCAGCAACATCCACGATCTCGTACAACGGCGGGCAGGACGGGAATACTCTTTACGATTTAGTGGTGAACGCCAATGGCAGAAACTACACGTTGGCGGTTTACCCTGCTGGAGCTACCAGAAAATTGGCTCTGAGCTCTAAGAGAGCGTCAGATGGAGGAGACTATCAGCTGCTCTGGGAAATCAAATAGCGACAAGCAAAAAATCCTTCCAGAAAGGAAGGAAAATGAAAACTCATACTATCAAATCTAATGGTGTCGTGAAAAAGCTGCTCACATCTGATTTTGACAAGTCACATTGGCCTGCTTTGACATTAACACCTGGTATCTTTACCGATTCCAATGTCAGTGCGATCGAGCGCTGTGGAATCGGTTTTTTTCGGGCAAACACGACAGTTGCTGTTGACTGGCCGGCTAATGAGAGGAAAAAGATTGCAACTGGTGACGTTTATCTGACCGTCAGACAGAGTGGCGGAGTGGGAAAAGGACTCAGCTGTTCATTCATTGTTCCCTATGTGTTGAAAATTTCCGGGGGGGGGGATTAAATCCCTGCTTAACATTCTGTCTCCGTTTGCTTTCCGGAAGGTGGTGGCAGCATGAGCCACAGAGTGAAAAGCAATGGGACAGTGAAAGACCTGGCGGAATTACAGGAGCTGGATGCAGTGAAGACCATAGCACATGCTGTTTATACTGCAGGCCTCAATGCGGTGGAGGATCACCCCCGCGGATGCGGGGACAAGCACTCTACCTATTGAACCAACAGCAGTAATTGAGGATCACCCCCGCGGATGCGGGGACAAGGTTGCCACTAATACGAACAATCTCTTGATGATAGGATCACCCCCGCGGATGCGGGGACAAGTCTAATACTTTCTCTCCCCGTGTGTCCATTCTGGGATCACCCCCGCGGATGCGGGGACAAGCTCCTCGTAGCAGCGCACTTTCGGGCAGAGATAGGATCACCCCCGCGGATGCGGGGACAAGCACCATGGAGCGTGCG
>OFGM01001652.1_pt1 | contig 12505 bp, 6 predicted proteins | sample 1521741 | NCBI WGS metagenome assembly OFGM01 (sample SAMEA3504079, study PRJEB24116) | mouse gut metagenome | biome: mouse gut; feature: mouse-associated habitat; material: faeces | place: Denmark | collected 2011
ACGGTATCCTTGAGACATTATCAAACAAAGAGTAATAAAAAAGAAAACAAACAAAAACAGAAGAGTTTTTGTCTTACATAGAGAGAAAAGAAAACTATAGGAGGGATAAAAGATGAGAAAGATGAAGAAGTTAATAACAGGAATAGCGATGGGTACATTATTATTAGGGAGTATGGTAGCAGTAAATGCAGCAACAAGTGGTTGGGTAAAAGAAGGAAGTACATGGTACTACTTAAACAGTGACGGCTCAATGAAAACAGGTTGGCTACAGGAAGGGAGTACATGGTATTACTTAAACAGTGATGGCTCAATGAAGACAGGTTGGTTGCAAGAGGGAAGTAAGTGGTACTACTTAAACAGTGATGGTACGATGAAAACGGGCTGGTTGCAAGAAGGAAGCAAGTGGTACTACCTAAATAGCGATGGTTCAATGGCAGTGAATACCACTATAGATAATTGTTATGTGGGAGCGGATGGAAGTTGGGCAGAGGGGGGGGGGCTAGTACTACTGCTACAGGGCTAAAAGAAGGTTATCAACCGGAAATGGCGGAGGAGTTTGTGAAGTTATGGAATGAAGAGAGAAGAGCGTTAGGGCTGAGAGAAGTAAAGATAACGGAGTGGGCACAGAAATATGCAGATATAAGAGCAGAACAGTTAACAAGAAATTTTTCACATAAAGTATTAGATGGATTATCAGATTATGGAGAAGAATGTATAGCGAGGATGGGTAGGTATGATATAAGAACAGCAGAAGAAGCAAGTAAGAGAGCAATAAATGGATTTAAAAATTCAGAAGGGCATTGGTCAATATTAACAGACCATGATATTATAGAATGTGGAGTGTCAGTATATTATAAAGATGGGGAATGGTATGTAACAGTGAATACCTATTCGTGGCCTGTAGAGGTAGCAGGACCTCGCCCTAGCAATTTACCTGAAGCATTTTCACATGCATTTGAATAAAAAGTCTGATACTAAGCACAAAAAGAAAATAATCAAGAAACAATCCCATATATAAAAAAGAGAAAGAAAGGAGAAGAAGTAAAAACTTAGAAAAAATACCATACCATAAAACTTAGAAAGAGTTCTTAGAAAAAAGAACTCTTTTTTATTATGTAAAAAGGAGGAAAACTATGAATAGAAAAAGAAAATTAATCAAACACTGGCTCACAATACTTCTTGCTATCTGTTGTATGTTAAATAATTTCCCTTACCACATGATATATGCTGGAAATAATGCCGGAAGTAATTCCTCGGGAGGGGGAGGAAGTGTTCATACATCAGATGGAACAGGAATGCGTTCTCCCGGCGTCATTCTAGGTCTAAAGACCGTAGAGAATAAAGTAACAAACGAAACTGACAAGCAAGCCATTTTTGAAAGAAATAAAACATGGACAGACGGAAGTCTGCTATGGGACGAGTGTGGAATATCTGTTGTAGACTCTTACCTATACAAATACCCAGACTGGTTCACATCTACCAATGTAGTAGAAAATCATGCGTTAATCGTCAGAAGTAAAAATGGAACAGCGGATAACACAAATTATTTTGTGGATGGAACAGGAAAGAAGTCCTTATCTTCATTTATTAGTGTCTACCCCATAAAAAGAAATACCAACCATGTTTCTACCTATGTCCCAGACTTAATAGGAAACACCATAAAAAATGATACCAACCTTATGCAAAAATTTAGAAGTAAAACATTAACCCTAGAGGAAGTACAAACATTAGTAAATAGTGACCTTACTAAATTACAAACAGAAACGCAAAAATTAGTATCTATCTTTAGTTATACAGAAGATGTAGCCGTCTGTTTAAACGGAATGATGAGTAAAAACAAAGCAGATGCAGAGCAAAACGCATTAAGGTATTTAGACTTACTATTAATAATAAATTACATGTGTGGAAGCCAGAATTGGAGTGTAATAAAAAGTTACCTATCCACCTTAAACAGCGACAGCAGTGCAGAATTTTCCGTAGTCTTTATGGCGTCAGCAGTATCATGGGGAACAAAAAATAATTGTGAATGGTATAGTTTACCGACGTATTATGCGGCGTGTACAGGACAGGATGTAAACAAATATACAAATCTGAAGGGAACAAGTGTAACAGAAACAAGAGCATTAGATCAAATTTTAAGTACAGATAACTACGATAATAACCCAGCAGGATGGACGCAAGCAGTGTATACTAACTTTAATAATGTAAGTGAGGGGAAAGGAAAGAATACTGGGGATTATGTATGGTTATGGAGTGCGAATAAAGCATTGATGTGGTTTACACAAGCGCAAGCAAGTATTTCAGGATTTGACAACTGGAGAATGGCAACGGCACTTATGCCGACGGATATTTATGGGAGGAAGAGTGGAAATACTGGCTATTCTTATTTTTCTACAGCAGGTGTTCCAAAATCCCCAGAGGAGTTTGAAGAAAAACCAAAAGGAAATGTTTACTTAGAATCTAGTTCAGACAAAGCAGTCGTTTATAGCGGAGATTCTGTAACCGCGAATATTAAAATTAGTCTTACCGCATCTACAGACACAATTGATAAGTTAACAAAAGTATTTACTAAACAATTATTAAATGGGATTAATCCCACATTAACTATTACATTATCTATGGAATGTTTAGAGGGTACAGGAACAAGTGCTGCTCCCTATGATACAATGCTTACCCCAACGGATCAGACGTTAAGTAATAATAAAATTATAGTAAATAATGTAACGTTGGATTGGTTAAAACCATATTTAACAGGAAGTAAAATGTTTGAATTTGTAGATTCAGATATTATTATTACGAAACCAACGACAAACAAGTATGCAGTATCTGCTAATTTATATTGGACAGATGAAATACAAGCAGATTTTATTTCTCTTGGAAAGCAAGGAACTGATGGAAAGATAGCTTATGATACCGTTCAATGGGAAGTAATCCCAGAAAATCCAGAGAAAGCATTATACTATTCCGAAATGGAAGAACCTTATGTAGAGATTAAAGAAGGAACACCAGGCAATGAAAACTTTGAAGCTATGGCAGGAGTTCCTACTACAGAACCACTCTATGTTGGATTTGGCGCAACAGAATTTATGCTTAATATGGAATTGGAAAAAAAGGTAAGCGAAAGTAATCCAAATAGAATTTATAATCTATACTACACCTGCTCCAAATGTACGGAAGAAGATACAGCATGTAGCTATACTTGTCCGGGACATGAGGATACAACATATACAGGAGGGTGTGGAAAACAATTAGAGGCAGAAACGGTGACAGACACGGAAACGAGTTCCGAAGGTACATCAAATACTTGCGACTCAGGAACAGCGAACAAAGTCTACTGTTCTAGTGGTGTAGTAACCTCCACTTCTACTTGCAAGTGTGGTGCGAAAACACATTCTACTACATTTACTCCTACATGGGGAGCAGGATATTCGGAATGTATTGGAGAAGATGGTACAATTGATTATATAGGAAAAGGTTGTGTTCATGAAGAGAAGATTAATACAACACATCCCCACGAACATGTCTTTACCGGAGTAGTACAACAGCCTATTGATAATTTTGTTTATATAGATATTACCGCATTAGAATTATGGGAAGTCAATAGTTTAACATTAGAAGGGAATGAAAAGTTATTTGAAAATCCTTTCCAAGATATTGACCCTAAAACAGGATTTCGTGCTTATTATTCAAAAGAGGGTTATGAAGACCAAAGTGGACGTTTACTATTTGATTTTAAATGGGCTGTGGAACAGCGATGGGGTGATACTTCTACACGAGAAACAAATAGTGAGTTACATTCAAAAGAAGATTGCGACGCATTAGCTACAGATTGGATGAATAGTCAAATAAAAGAAAAGACAGTAAAAGCAACAGTGATTAGTGATTTTTTAGTTTTAAATACAACAGAAGGATATCAAGTTCCTATGTATCATCAATACGAGTCGGATACTGTACCTGTTACAAAGAAAACTTTTACAAAAGGTGAAGATTTAAAAACAATTGAAGGTGAGAAAATCACTTTTACTGTGCAACCAGAATGGGCAGAAATGTACCTTAACAATCCATTATCTACTGCTAACTGGGATTCCAAACATATCACAAGAAGTGGTTACAATGGAAAGTATAATAAACCATCTATGAAATGGTCGAACTCTAATATTACAACAGGAACTGACCCAAGCCTTTATTTAGGATTAAATGATTTCATCCACCATAAAGATGGAGTAGTAGATTTTCAACATGGTTTTGATAATCTTCGTATGTCCTATATAGGCTTAGATATAATAAACTCAACCGATGTCGTAACAAAAGAATGGTCAGCAGATGATAATATAGACCCTGTGTCAAATGGAGAGTGGGATACAGGACATTGTTATTTACGAGCGGATAAGGAAATTGAATTTAATAATCCTGGTGGCATAAATTATGCAACTGAAGCAGATGGAAAGACCTATCGACAAGAAGTCACATATACATCTGGAGCAAATAAAGTTAATAATATTGTAGTGCACAACCCTGTTTCTACAGAGTATGCAGTAGTACTTTCCAATCCTAAGAAATACGATCAAAGAACAACAACTTCTCTGAAAGATGGAGGTGACCCTGTTATAGAGGAAGAACTTTGTCCTAGAGATAAAACCTGTCAGTATTCTTATTTAACTTGTGAAGAAGTAGGAACATATCATACAGAAGATTGTTTCCGTATCATAGAAACAGGAATGAAACATGTAGGAGGGCTGAATTCTCATGTTTGTACAGAAGCCTGTAATTCCGGAATGCAAGAAGGGATATTAAATAGTGGGACGTATGATATTCACGTAGAAGGTACAGCAGCATATTATGAGGTGAGTGTACATAATGATGTAAAAGTATATGCAGACCATGTTTATAAAATATATCGAGTTACAGATAGTGAATGTAGTAATAGATATGAACGTCATTTATGGGATGTGACAAAGAATAAATGTGTATCTTGTACACATGATTGTAGACATACAACAGTAGGTTCTAGTAATATACCATTATCTTTATTTGGATTATCTTTATCGGGTACAGGTTCAGGATGTACAGGGGATTTAAATAAACATGTATGTACTGCTGCCTGTGGGAAAACTACTTCTAAAGTGCTAGTATGTGATAATCCACACCATCATTTACTAAGCGAGCCATGGGATTACAATAATGCATTGAACCATTATGAATTTGGAGATCCACGTTGTTATAGCCCATGTGAAGATGACACGAAACATAGCAATCATAAAGAAGTATCGCTAGGCTCTGGACAAGTGGCTACAGATAATGATGTCTTTATAAACCTAGATAGAGAATTTACCATTTATTATCCAAACCAAGGAGATTTTTCACAATCTCCCACTTTACACGGAATAAGTAGCTGTACAGAGGTAAGAGGAATGGGATATGAGGATAATATGGACACTTCTAAATGGACTAGAAACAAGTATGTGACATTCCCTATTGATGTAATTTGGTATGATAAAGAAGGAAATAGTCAGAGCTTTTATGCAAATGATAGAATAGATTTAAACAAGATAGAACACGATCAAGGAAAAGACTATTACTATACATTTTATGCAGTATTAGGAAATCATGAAGCGATGAACGCAAGAGTAGATTTTGATGCAATTGCTACTAACGCAGAAGAGATAAAGTTTTATCGTGAAAATGAGAACACAACAAACAGAGGTAGAAATAGTTTTTCTTACGCAGCAAAGCATACAGCTTATAAGAAACAGTATATAGATATAGTAGGCTATATTGGTTCTTTAACTATAAATGATACGGGAGATTTTCGTTTCGCTACTCTATTTAAACAACAAATGAATAACGGAAAATGGTTAATACCAAATATTGTACCAGAAGTAAATTATCGTCTTCCAAATAAGATTGTTTCAGATACTTTTGATGTAAGAGGAGAACTTACAAGTACAGCAACAAATTGGCACTCCACATATGGCATGACGTATGCTGTTACGGGAGGAAAAGCATATGATTATGTAAAACTTCCTTTAACCGCAGCCGATAATCCCATCTTAGCGTTGCAAAAACAACAAATGCGACCTGGTTATCAACTTTATATGGATGTAGAAACTGTAGGGGATTATTATGGGGAAAACAGAAATGAAGAAGGTATTTTACAAGATTCCAACTTATATTATAAAATGCAAATTATACCTAGGTATTGGAAATTAAATTTGGATACAGGAGTTTATACACCAGTGGATGTCTATATGGGAAAATCAGGAGAATATGCACCAGTTGTATTATTTGGAAACTCTACAGACAGTACAGAGTGGTATTATTATGTAGACTGGATAGAAGAGTCTGCAAGAAGAAATTATACAAGGTTAGAAAGGGAAGTTTCTTATCGTATTAAGGAAGCTTTAACGGGCGAGTTTGGGGAAGCTGCTAGAATACCAACAGGAAATGATGTAATTGGTACAGCAAACCGTTTATTTTTAAATGATTTAAACAGAACATTCATAGGAAGTATTTCCACATATGGAGTAAATAGAAATCCACAAGATATTTTCTGGGATACACTTTATGAAATGCAGTCACAACGTTGGCAGTTTACGCTAGGATTACCCTCTAGTTCTGTTTTTGTAGAAGCAGGAAAACCTTGTACTGATGAGAATATCAAAAAGATACAGAAAGAAAATGTTGTAATAGTTTGTGCTTTAGATATAAAAGTAAAAGGAAATGTATGGACACTAGAGTATAACGGAAGAGGGATAAATGAAAGTGATGGAAATGGATTTAAAGTAGAAAAAGATGGAAAGATTTATCCACCACCGATAGACCCAGAAACAGGAAAACCGTTAGATGACCCTATTGTAGTAGTTTACTCTAATAAATATACATCAAAGGATGATTTAAATACAGAGGGAAGTCATTAATAAAAACAGGTGGCAGTGGTTTTAAGCTGCTACCTGTAAAAATCATTTCTTTATATAATACTAAAATAAATGATTTTAGAACAATAGAATAAAGGATAGAAGGGGGTAAAGGAAGAAGTATTATCCTTTACACACATAAGTTCTTATTATATAATAAAAGTAAAGAAAACGTGGGTAATAGTTAAAGTAAATATACTAAAAGAAACTATGTATTTCCTAAGTATAGCCATGGAAGTTTAGAACTAAGACATTTTTATCTATGAAAAGAAATCGAAAGGTATAAAAATAAATTATTGATATTAGGAGGAGCTACTGTGAGTGAACAAGAGAGAAAAATATGCCCTAAGTGTGGAGAAAGGGTATTAGAAGGAAGATGTACTAATCTTAAGTGCAATTATGGAAGAGAAAAGGAGAACGGAGATGTAGAAAAAGTCAACAAGGAAGATACAACAAAGCAGGAGAATATTACATCAGATGAAAAACATATACCAAGTCTAAATCTTATGTGCGATGACAAGATTAAAAGTGATAATGAAGTAGATGTTGATATAAAAGGTAATCGCTTTGAAGAGAAAAAAGAACCAGAGATTGTAAAGCGTAAAATTAAAGATAGCGTGTTTACAAATTTATTTAAAGACAAAAAGTATTTGTTACAATTATATCAAGCATTACACCCAGAAGATACCACTGCTACAGAAGCAGATTTAGAGTACATAACGATAGAAAATATTTTGGTAGACGCATTGTATAATGATTTAGGATTTGCTGTGAGGGATAGATTATTTATCTTAGCAGAGGCACAAAGCACATGGTCTGAAAATATTGTAATTAGAGCATTTCTTTATTTAGCAAAAACATATCAGAATTATTTTGATAATACGAAACAAAGTCTTTTTAGACCTGAAAAAGTAAAGATGCCTAAAGCAGAGCTTTATGTAATTTATACTGGAGATAGGAAGAATGTACCAAAGGAAATCTCTATGGCAAAATCTTATTTTGAGGGTGAGAAAGAGAATTTTGTAGATGTAAAAGTAAAGTTATTTAGTAGCTGTGATGGAGATAGTATTATACATCAATACATTATCTTTACTAAAGTTTATGATGAACAGAGAAAACAATATGGAAGAACAGAAAAAGCAATACGAGAAACAATAAGGATATGTAAGGATAGAAATATATTGAAAGAGTATTTTGAAAGTAAAGAAAGAGAGGTAGTAGATATTATGATGACGTTATATAATGAAGAACAAATTATGAAGACATATAAAGAAGATATAGAAAGAATAGCTAGACAAGCAGGATTAGAAGAAGGAATACTTAGAGGTAAAGAAGCAGGATTAGAAGAAGGGATACTTAAAGGTAAAGAGGAAGGAATACTTAATACAATCGAGATATTGTTAGAAACAGGTATAGACAAGGAAGATATAATGGAAAAAGTAACTAAGAAATATAATATAACTAATGAAAGTTTTAAAGAATATTATAAAAAAGCTATGGGTAGAGTTTCTTAGTGAAAAGAGAGGTAATAGGTATTATAATAATAACATATGAGGAGGAGTTATTGTGAATGAACAAGAGAGAAAAATAGAGATATGTCCGAACTGTGGAGAAAGAGTATTAGAAGGTAAATGTAGTAATCTTAAGTGTAATTACGGAAGAGAAACAGAAAAAGAGAATATAGAAGCAGAGAAAAGTATAAATACAACAAAGGAAGCCAATATGGTATCAGATGAGAAATATATACCCGGACTAAATCTTACTATAAATCAAGTTGTAAAGGGAGATTTAAAAACAGGAAATTTTGAAATACAAGAAGATGTTGTACTAAAAGAATATTGGAGTAATAATAGAGTATTTGCAGATTTATTTAATCAGGCATTGTTTCAGGATGATACGGTGATTGACTATCACAAGCTTTCTACATTAGATACAGAAAGTTCTATTACAGTGCAAGAGAAGGCAGGCTTTATAAATTTAAAGCGTAGCAGAGATATTGTAAAAAGTCTAAGAGGTAATATGGAAAATAGTATAAATGAAACTAAGAAAGAGGAAGAAATTAGTGTTATTGCCAAAAGATATGAAAATGTAGCACTTGCTATAATTGGGATAGAAAATCAAACAAATATAGATTATTTAATGCCTATAAGGTGTATGCTTTATGATGCCATTAGTTATACAAAACAAGGAGATGCTTTAAAAGCACAGTATAAAGAAAAAAGGAAAGAAAGTAAAGATAATGTTTTCCCTAATATGACAAAAGCGGAATATACAACAGGAATTTATAAGAGCGATAGATTATTACCTATCATTTCATTAGTGATGTATTATGGGAGAGAAGATTGGGATGCTGGAATATATGTGCATGATTTATTAATTGATTATATACCAGATAAAATAAGACCTTTTATAGCAGATTATAAAATGAATTTAATACAAGCGAAAGATTTAAAGAATGTGTCATTTAAGACAGAAGAGAATAGAGAATTATTTCACCTTATAGGTGATTATTACGATAAAGAGATAGGCTTAAAAGATATAAAAAATAAATATGTTGGGAAAAAGATAGATAAAATGACACTATTAGCAGTAAGTGTAATATTGCATAACAAGAATTTATCAAAAGTTATAGTAGAAACGGAAGGAAAGGGAGATGTAGCTATGGATACAGCATTAGAGCGTTGGGAAAAGGAAATTGAAGAGAAAGGGAAAGAGATAGGTAGAGAGGAAGGAAAAGAAATAGGTAGAGGAGAAGGTAGAGAAGAAGGTAGAGAAGAAGGTAGGGAAGAAACAGAAGAAAATTTTGTAAAAGGAATGTTAAAGAATGGAATAGACACTAGATTAATACAAAGATGCACGAATTTATCATTAGAAAGAATTGAGGAAATTGAAAAGAAAGTAAAGCAAGAGATAAGAGAAGAGTAGTAAAGCAATCAAATTCACTACTATAATAATATAGTTTAAAACTATTTTTGGATTTATTAAAATTAAATATGTAGTTACTAACTTTATAGGCAATTAGGCAATTGCGAAACTAATTCACTAAAATTTATGCATTTTGTATAGAAATGCCCCTGAATTGAATAAACCAAGCAAGATTTTTATATAAAGTGAACATAAAATTCAAAATTTGGTGAGGAGAGAAACAGAAATAAGACTCAAAAAGCTAGGTTTTATATGGCTTTCAGAGTTTCACAATTACCTGTTACTAACTTACAAGAAAAGAAGATATAGCTGTTTTATTGCTTCTTTTGTATATAGTTTAAAGTGTTATACCCAAACTTATTTTATAAAATTATATATGAAGAAGTCTTCAAAGTGGAATATTCAATAGATAGAAATATATTATTGTTGAATAATGAGAGTTGTTTTATAAGCAATATAATTTGGATTAATTTAAAATATAGGTAAAAAGCTATTACAACGACCTGTAATAGCTTTTTGTACGATAACGTTTCAAGGTACAATAGGGAAAAGAATTCCACCAATAGGAAGCGTTAGAATGTAATTTATAAAATATTGCTAGAAATTAATTATTAGGATATAATAAATAAAAACATATTTAAAGAAAACGGATAAATCAATAGCATATTAAAGATTAAGGTAAAGACAATGAAAATAAAATTAGAAAATGTAGGAAAAATAAAAGAAGCAAATATTGAACTAAATGGTATTACAATTATAGCTGGAGAAAATAGTACAGGAAAAAGTACAGTAGGAAAAATGCTTTTTTGTGTATATAATTCTTTTTTCAGAATCGAAGAACAAATCTATAATGAACGGAAGAAAACAATCCATAGAGTAATTTCAAATTATGCATATGAATTATTTGAACAACCAATAACAATTTTACAAATTAAAAATTTATCACAAAGAATTGTAGATAAGCGTGCTAGTATTATAAATGACAATAGGATATTAATAAAAGAGTTAGAAAATTTTTGTTTACCATCAGAAACTAGCTTTAAAGAAGATACTATAAGAAAATATATAGAAGAGTTGGATACTAAAATTCTTGAATATTTAAAGATAGAAGACAATGAAATTAAAAAACTTATTTTGAAAAAGAGATTACAGGTAGAATTTGGGATGAAAGTGGGTTATTTAAATACTCCAAATGAAGAAACAAATATTTGTTTAGAAATAAGAGATAGTGAGATTAAGTTTAAAATAAAAGAGGATAAAATTAGCATTGCTCAGGATATTAGCTTAATGAAAGAGATTATCTATATCGATGACCCTTTTGTGTTAGATGAGTTGGAAATAGGATTAGTTTATAAAGTACAGAATGAATTTCAGCATAGAAGTCATTTACTTATGAAAATAGCACAAAGCAATAGTAATTCAGAGTTTAGTGTACTTGACGAGTTCTTTATAAACGAAAAATTGCAAAAGATATTTAATACTATGACGGGTATTTGTGATGGAGAATTGATATTAGATAAAGAAAGAGGTTCTTATATTTATAAAACAGATGAATTAAGCGGTGGTTTAGGAATCTCTAATCTTTCTATAGGAATGAAGAATTTCCTTATATTAAGAACTTTATTATACAATGGAAGCATTGATGAGAATGGAATAATTATATTAGATGAACCAGAAATACATTTGCATCCAGAGTGGCAGTTAAAATTTGCAGAAATTATTGTGCAAATTCAAAAAGAATTTGGAATGAATATCCTATTAAATACACATAGTCCATACTTTTTAAACGCTATTCAAGTATATTCTGATAAATATGGTATTACAGATAAATGTAAATATTATCTTACAGAAGAACAAAATAGAAGGGTTAATATAATTGATGTAACAAAGGAAATAGAGAAAATCTATGAGAAGTTAGCAAGACCCTTACAAGAATTAGAGAATTTGGAGTATAATAATGAAACAACAAGACAATAAGATGAAAATTTTTGAAAATAATATTTCTACATTTAAAGAAACATCAATAGATAATGATGATGGAAAAGAAAAATATATGATAGAATCAGAAATTAAGGTGATAAATTTTGATGCAGTAAAGAAGGAATATATGAAAGATATGGGAGTTTCAGAAGTTCCATGTTCTATTGATGCATTATATACAAATGATAATGAAAATTATTATTTTATTGAATTTAAAAACGGTATAGTGAAACCTAAAATATATAATATATATAATAAAATTTATGATAGCCTATTAATATTTAATGATATAACTAACTCTACTATCTCTTTTTGTAGAAAGAATGTAAGATTTATATTAGTATACAATGAAGAAAAAAATAATCAGGTTATAGATAAAGAAAATTCAAGTATTCAAGCTACGCCATCGAAGAACAAGATAGCAAAATCTTTTAGTAATAAAGCAAAAAAGAAGTTTATTATGTTTGGTTTAGAAAAATTTGAGAAACTTTATTTTAAAGAAGTATTTACATATACAGAAAAAGAGTTTGAGAATGAATTTCTGGAAAAAATAAGTGATAAAACTTAAATTTATTATAGTTTTAAGAGGGAATTTTAAAATTCGAATAATAGAGTAAAGTATTATATAAGAAGAAACTTCTGCTTCTATATTATAAGATTATTATGGATAAATTTGTTTATAATAA
>OFGM01001659.1_pt1 | contig 12468 bp, 14 predicted proteins | sample 1521741 | NCBI WGS metagenome assembly OFGM01 (sample SAMEA3504079, study PRJEB24116) | mouse gut metagenome | biome: mouse gut; feature: mouse-associated habitat; material: faeces | place: Denmark | collected 2011
GGCCGAGCTGCTCGCAGCCGGCGTCGAGGTCGGTTATTCGGCCGAGGTAAAGAACGGTTTCAAGGTGGGCGCCAAGAACGGCGGCTACTACATATCGTTTACCGACGAGAGCTTCTACGCACTGTTGAAGGAGTATCTGCGCGACAAGGTTGCTAACATGCTGTTCAACGAGTAGCCATGTTCGACAAAAACTATTACTGCTTAGTGGCGGGTCTGCGCGAGTGGACGCTCGAATCCGATACCAAGGGATTCGACGCGCGAGCCATAGTCGCGGAGATCTCGGACGAGTTGTCGGCCTCCGACGCCGAGGCCGTAAGACTGCTCTACGTCTACTACGACTGCCAGAACATCGTCGCACGCCGCGAAGGACGCACGCTGCACAACCCGCTGGGCAACCTCTCCAAGGAGGAGGTGGGCGAGGTGCTCGACGGCCGCTACCCGCTGCTGCCGCGACGTCTGGCGCGCGTAATGGCCGCATACGCCGATCCCGAAGGCGAGGAGGCCGAGAACGTAGCGACGGGCGAGCGTTTCGAGAAGTCGCTCTACGAGGCCTATTACGCCGAGCTGGCAGCATCGTCGTGCCGGTTCCTGCGCGACTGGGCGCGCTTCGACCGCAATCTGCGCAACGTTCCGGCCGCCGTGGCGGCACGTGCAGCAGGCCGCGGGGTGGAGAGCGTTACGGTAGGCTCGGGCGATGTGGTCGAGCAGCTGACGCGTTCGTCGGCCGCCGACTTCGGTCTTAGAGGCGAGCTGCCCTATATCGACGCCGTCATCACGGCTGTGGCCGATGAGGGCGACCTGATAGCCAAGGAGCACAAGATCGACCTGATACGCTGGAACGAGGCCGACGAGATGACCGTGTTCGACTACTTCAACATCAACTACATACTTGCATATCTGGTCAAGGTCAACATCGTTGCGCGTTGGAGCGTGCTCAACCCCGAGAAGGGTCGCGAGATGCTCGACCGCCTGATGCGCGATCTGGACGGAAAAGAACTTGTGAATAAACAATAAAACTACGATAAACTGATGAAAACAACAGGACGTGTTAACGGCATCATCTCGAACATCGTCATCGTCAAGACCGACGGTGCGGTGGGTCAGAACGAGATATGCCATGTATATTGCGGCACGACCCGCATGATGGCCGAGGTCATCAAGGTTATAGGCGACGAGGCCTACGTGCAGGTGTTCGACAGTACGCGTGCGTTGAAGATCGGCGACCGCGTCGAGTTCGAGGGTCACATGCTCGAAGCCACGCTCGCTCCGGGTCTGCTGTCGCGCAACTACGACGGTCTGCAAAACGACTTGGAGAAGATGGACGGTCTGTTCATCGCGCGCGGTTCGATTACCGACCCGATCGACTTCGAGAAGAAGTGGGAGTACAAGCCGCTGGCGAAGGTCGGCGACAAGGTTACGGCCGGCGCATGGCTGGGCGAGGTGCAGGAGCAGTGGGTGGCGCACAAGATCATGGTGCCGTTCATCATGCAGGGCAGCTATACGGTCAAGTCGCTCGCCGCAGAGGGCAGCTACAAGGTAACCGACACGATAGCCACGCTCCAAGACACAGACGGCAACGAGTATCCCGTCACGATGGTTCAGAAGTGGCCGGTCAAGCAGGCCATACGCTGCTTCGACGAGAAGCCGCGCCCCTCGCGCATCATGGAGACCGGCGTGCGCGCCATAGATACGTTCAACCCGCTGGCCGAGGGCGGTACGGGCTTCATCCCCGGTCCGTTCGGTGCGGGCAAGACCGTGTTGCAGCACGCCATATCGAAGCAGGCCGAGGCCGACGTGATAATCATCGTCGCATGCGGCGAGCGTGCCAACGAGGTGGTCGAGATCTTCGCCGAGTTCCCCGAGCTGGTCGACCCGCACACCGGTCACAAGCTCATGGAGCGAACGATCATCATCTGCAACACTTCGAACATGCCCGTTGCAGCCCGCGAGGCGTCGGTGTACACCGGTATGACAATCGGCGAGTACTACCGCTCCATGGGATTGAAGGTGCTCGTTATGGCCGACTCTACATCACGCTGGGCGCAGGCGCTGCGCGAGATGTCGAACCGCTTGGAGGAGCTGCCCGGTCAGGACGCCTTCCCGATGGACCTTTCGGCTATCATCTCCAACTTCTACGCCCGCGCCGGCCTTGTGAAGCTCCACAACGGCCACACCGGTTCGGTTACGTTCCTCGGTACGGTATCGCCCGCCGGCGGTAACCTCAAAGAGCCCGTTACGGAGTCGACCAAGAAGGCCGCACGCTGCTTCTACGCTCTGTCGCAGGGTCGCGCCGACTCGAAGCGCTACCCCGCTATCGACCCGTTGGAGTCGTACTCGAAGTATCTGGAATATCCCGAGGTGCGCGAGTATCTCGACGAGCATATCGAGAAGAATTGGGTCGATGCCGTATACGAGGGCAAGACGATCGTGCAGCGAGGCAAGGAGGCCAACGACCAGATCAACATTCTGGGCGACGACGGCGTGCCTACCGAGTACCACGAGCGTTTCTGGAAGAGCGAGCTGATCGACTTCGTGATCCTGCAACAGGACGCATTCGACGCGATCGACGCCAACTGCCCCACCGAGCGCCAGAAGATGATGTACAACATGGTGCTCGACATCTGCCGCAAGCAGTTCGACTTCGCCGACTTCGAGGAGTGCTCGCAGTACTTCAAGTCGCTCATCAACCTCTTCCGCCAGATGAACTATTCGGAGTGGAAGAGCGAGCAGTTCGACGATTACCGCCGCCAGATCGAGAAATTCGTAAACGACAAATCGGCTAAATAAGCATAGTTATGACAACACGTGCATTTCAGAAAGTATATACCAAGATAGACAACATTACCAAAGCCACGATCACGCTGCGTGCGTCGGGCGTAGGCAATGACGAGCTTGCGACCGTCGGCGGCCGTCTGGCTCAGGTAGTAAAGATCATGGGAGAGAACGTTACGTTGCAGGTTTTCTCCGGAACCGAGGGTCTGGCAACCGACTCGGAGGTAGTATTCCACGGCGAGCCTCCCAAGCTGCGCGTATCCGACGCGCTGGCAGGCCGCTTCTTCAACGCCTACGGACAGCCGCTCGAAGGCGGCGAGCTGACCGAGGGCGAGGCCCGCGAGATCGGCGGCCACCCCCCTGCGCGGGTCCTCCCTGGAGGCAAAGCCAACGCGGGGCAATAAAAGCGCGGCATCTTTGCCCACAAAACCAAAAAATTTTGGGCCTGTTACGTTACGCATAGCAAAAACGCCGGGAAATTTTATCCCCCCCTTTAGGGGGGATAACCGAGCGGGCCGGAGCGGGTCAAAATGCGAAACGGGCGCGAGAGGAAAAACGAAACCGGCGGACCTCCACCGCCGGGGCGGGAAAGGGGGCCGCCTCCAGTGGCGGAGCAGAAGAAAACAGCCGTGAAAAAAGCGGCGCCGAAAAAGCCAAAAGCGGAAAAGCCGGCGGTCCTGACCGGGACCGTGCCGGAGTGGTCCAGCACGGGAGTGATCGCCCAAATGCTGGGCTTTAAGGGGTGCCGCAGGGTCCAGCAGCTGACCCAGGACGGGGTGCTGGAAACCGAGATCCCGCCCGGCGGCGGGGCGCGGAAATACCGGACCTGCGAAACGATCCAGCGGTATATTGCCCACATCGAGCAAAAGGCCCAGGAAACCGGGGAGCGGGGCCGGGCGGAGGAATTGGCCCTGAAAAAGCTGGAGGCAGAGGTGGAACTGAAAGAAAGCCAGGGGCAGCTCCACAAGCTGAAAACGGCCATAGCAGAGGGGAAATACATACCGGCGGACCAGGCGGCGGAGGAACTGGCGGAGTTTATGGCCATGTTCAAAAAGTTTGCCATGAATATCCCGCCCCGCACGGTGGGCACCCTGGCCGGCTATGCGGACGCGCTGACCATACGGACCATGGAAAAGGCAATGAGGAAAGAACTTGAAACCATGCTGACAGCGTTTTCGGACGCCGCTATGGAACAGCGCCAGGAGGAAACATGAAACGGCGGCAAAAAATAAAGCCCTACACGGTGCCAAGCTGGATATATCGGGCCATTCAAGTCCTGCGCCCACCGGAGCGGCTGACCGTTTCCCAGTGGGCGGAAAAAAAGCGGACCCTGACCGGCGGAGCCATGCCGGGGCCGTGGCGCAACAGCGTGACCCCCTACCTGGTGGAGATCATGGACGCATTTTCTGACGACGTGATCGAGGAAATTATATTCGTCAAGCCCACCCAGGTGGGCGGCACCACCGCCATGGAAAACATGATAGGCGCCCTGGTGGACCAGGAACCGGCCCCCACCATGGTGGTCTATCCATCGGACGACCTGGCGGAAACAACGGCGGAAACCCGCCTGGTGCCCATGTTCAAAGCCTGCCCGGATATAGCGGGCAAGTTCCGGGAAACGGAAAGCAAAAAATTACAGCTGAAATTCCGGGATATGTTTCTATACCTGACCGGTGCCAACAGCCCGGCGGACCTGTCCAGTAAGCCGATCCGAAACCTGTTTCTGGATGAAGTGGACAAGTTCCCAGGCGCGTCAAAGCGGGAGGCGGACCCCGTTTCCCTGGCCAGGGAGCGAACAAAGACGTTTTTCAACAGAAAAATTTTCATGGCCTCCACACCGACACTGAAAAGCGGCCATATATGGCGGGCGCTGGAACGGGCGGACATGGAAAAACACTATTTCGTCCCATGCCCCCATTGTGGGGAGTACATAGAACTGAAATTCGCACAAATCAAGTGGCCAAGCAAGGACGACGTGCCGGACAACGCGGAGCGGGCGGAAATGGCGTTCTATGTGTGCCAGGCGTGTGGGGGTGTGATCACAGACCAGGACAAGGGGAAAATGCTGGAGGCCGGACAGTGGCGGCCAGTACGGCAGCGGGGCGGGACCGCCAAAAGTGTGGCGTTCTGGATGAATACGCTATACTCCCCCTTTACCCGCTTTTCCGATATAGCGCGGGAGTTCATGCGGAGCAAGGACGACCCGGAACTGCTGCAGAACTTCACCAACAGCTGGCTGGCGGAGCCGTGGGAGGACACGGCCCTGAAAACCAACGCGGATCTGGTCATGGAGCGCCAGACCGAGGTGCCCGCCTGGGAACTGCCAGAGTGGACCAAGCTGCTGACCGGCGGGATCGACGTGCAGGAAAGTTGTCTGTACTGGACGATCCGGGCCTGGGGCGATTTTATGACCAGCCAAAACGTGGCCCACGGCCAGGCCCTTTCCATGTCGGAGGTGGAGCGGGTTATGAATACCAGCTTTTCCATGCCGTCCGGCGAAAAAATGATGGTGGAATTAGCCCTAATGGACAGCGGCGACCAGACAGACGCGGTATATGAATTTTGCCTGATCAATGCGGAGTGGGTGCGGGCATGCAAGGGCGTCCCAACCATGCAGGGGCATTATAGAATTTCCACCGTGGACAAGGCAGGGAGCCGCGCCAACGGTATGCAGCTGGTCCTGGTGGACGGTGGAAAATACAAGGACATGATCGCCTCCAGAATGAGGAAACCAAACGGGCGGGGCGCCTGGATGGTACACAAAGACTGTGATCTGGAGTATGCGGAACAGGTCACGGCGGAGCATAAGATCACGGAGCGGTCCAAGGGAAAGGTGGTCCAGCGGTGGGCACTGAAAGCCTCCCACGCGGCCAACCATTACCTGGACTGTGAGGTGTACGCGGCAGCGGCGGCGGACGTGCTGGAGGTCCGGTCCCTGTTCCTCCAGAACCAGGACAGCACAGCGGAGAAACCGCAGGAAAAGGCGGACCAGACGCCCAGGCAGGAAACGGCCCCGGAGGAAAACTGGATCTGCCAAAGCGGTGAGTGGATTTAAGCGGAGGGAACCATGGACGAAACGAAAATGACGGCGGCGGAAATGCTGGCCCAGGTCAATACCGCCATCACCACCGTGTTGTGTGGCGGCCAGTCCTACAAGATCGGCAGCCGGTCCCTGACCCGTGCGGACCTGGCCATGTTAAAGTCCATGCGGGACGACCTGGAGGCACAACTGGCCAATGAGGAAAGCGGCAGCCTACTGGGCCGGACCTATGTGGCATTTTTCGATGGGAGGTGATCGGCGTGGGCTGGTTTGACAATGTGATCGCCGCCGTGTCCCCGCGCCGGGCCTACGAGCGGGAACTGTGGCGGCAAGGGCTGGACGGCCTGCGAGGGTATGACGCCGCAGGTTTTGGCCGGGTCAATGCCGGGTGGCGCGTCCACAATGAGAGCGCGGAAACCACGGACAGGCACAGCCGGGACGTGGTGCGGGCACGGGCGCGGGACCTGGAGCGCAACAGCGATATTGCCCAGGCCATCCTCCACGCCTACAAGCGTAACGTGGTGGGAAAGGGTTACACCCTGCGGGCCATGACTGGGGACGACGGCCTGGACAAGCGGATTGAAACCGCGTGGAAACGCTGGTGCAAGGCCCGCAACTGCGACGTGACCGGGGAACAGTCTTTCAATGAAATTCTGCGGATGATGGTGGAGCGGAAAAAGGTGGACGGCGGCATGATCGTCCTGTACCGCTACACCCCCGGCGGCGTGGTCCCGTTCAAACTCCAATGCCTGGAGGTGGACGAACTGGACCAGACCCAGGCCACCCCACACCAGAGAGGCAACAGGGTGGTGGGCGGAATTGAGTACAACATACACCGCCGCCCCGTGGGCTACTGGATCCGCCAGTATGACATAGAGGGCTGGCAGCTGATGGATCCGGTATACATCGAGGCCAAGGACGTGTTTTTCTACAAAAGCAAGCACCGGCCCAGCCAGATCCGGGAAATTTCTGACATGGCCCCCACTATCACCAGGATCCGGGACACAAACGAGTTTATCACCGCTGTGGCCATCAAAGAGCGGATCGCCGCCCTGGTGGGACTGGTGATCAAAAAGACCATGCCAAGCGGAGGCACCGGGCGGAGCAACTGGAACAGCAAGGGCGGCCAGGTGGACTATTCCGGCAAGAAAATGACGCCCGGCATGATCATGGAACTGGGAGCCGGGGACGACGTGGAGGTGGTGGATCCCAAAGGGGCTGCCACCGACGCCACCGCGTTCCTGAAAACACAGCAGGGACTAATTGGAGCGGGCCAGGGCCTTTCCTATGAGGCGGTGAGCCGGGACATGAACGGGGCCACCTATTCGTCCGCCCGTCAAAATGCCCTGGAGGATGAAAACACATACACGGAGGAGATCGAACTATTAACCGCGTTCATGTCCGAGGTGTACGAAAATTTTGTTATTTCGGGGGTTTTGTCCGGCCTGTTTCAAATGCCGGGATTTTGGGACCACAAAGAGGAATTTCTGGATCATACATGGGTCAAGACGCCGAAAAAGTGGATCGACCCGGCAAAGGAGGCCAGCGCGGACAAGATCGCCCTGCAAAGCGGTCAAAAGACTTTCCAGGACCTCCAGGCAGAAAAGGGCAAGGACTGGAAAGACGCTGTGGACGAACTGGCGGAGGTCCTGGAGTACGGCAGGAAAAAAGGGATTGATATGGGAGGTGTGATTTTTGGAACTGGAGCGACAGCAGCCCAAAAGGCCGGACCCGGAGCGGGACAAAAACCGGGGGACCCGGAGCATGGGGGAGATCCTGACCAGGGAGGCGAACAGCCCGGAAGCGGAGAACAGCCGCAGGCGGACGATTAGCTTTTCCAGTGAGGAGCCATACCGGCGCTATTTCGGCATGGAGATCCTGGACCATGCCGGGGGTGCGGTGGACCTGTCCCGCCTGAACACCGTGGGCGTGGTCCTGTTTAACCACGACAACGACAGAGTGGTGGGCAAGGTAATCCGGGCCTGGGTGGAGAACAACCGGGGCATGGCGGAAATTGAGTTCGACAGCGACGATGACGCGGAAAAGATTTTCGGCAAGGTCAAGACCGGGACCCTGAAAACCACGTCCGTGCGCTACGCTGTGGACGCCTGGGAGGAGGTCAAGGCCGGGGCCGTGTCTGCGGACGGGCGTTTCACTGGCCCCTGCATGATCGCCCGGAAATGGACGCCGCTGGAGGTTTCCGTTGTTTCCGTGCCTGCGGACGCAACCGTGGGCGTGGGACGGTCCGACGCTGGCCCGCCGGACCTGTCCGTGTATGAAAGGCAAATCCAGATCAACAACAACAAAATGGAGGTAAGAGAATGAAAAACAAGAAAAAGTGGATCGAGCGGCAGCAGGCCATTGTGGACGCCGCCCGCGCCGCCGGGCGTGGCCTGACGGCGGAGGAGCAGGCGGAGTTCGACGAACTCCAGCGCAAGATCGACGCGGAGCCGGACGACCAGGGCGGCGGGGAGCCTGCCGGCGGTCAGCGCAGCGTGGGCGGCCAGGACCCCGTGAACACCCACACCCATCCCCCTGCCGGGACGCCCGGCACCACCAGCGAGGAGAGCGCCCAGCGGGCCGTGGCGGAGGAGCGCCAGCGGATCGGTGACATTCTGGCCCTGTGCCGCCAGACAGGCATGGACCCGGCGGAGTATATCCGCAACGGGGCCACCATGGACGCCGTACGGGCCGCCGCTGTGGACCACATGATCCAGCATGGCGCCCCGGTGGTAGTGGGTGCCAGGGACAGCGGAATGGACAATTTCCGGGACGCGGCCAGAGACGCCATGCTGATCCAGGCGGGCGTGGAACTGGACAAGCCCGCCCAGGGTGCGGAGGACATGCGGGGTATGTCCATGCGGGATATGCTGATCGAGTGCATGGCCCGCAGCGGTGAGGGAACCGTAACGGAACTTTTGCGCCGGTCCCGTGCTGACCTGTGGGACACGGCGGTAAAGCAGTTCTTTAGTTCCACGGCGGACTTCCCCGCCATCATGGACAACGCCATCAAAAAGGCCATTGTCCAGCAGTATGACCTTGTGCCGGCCACCTTTGAGGAATGGACCAGCAAGGGGACCCTGCCGGACTTCAAGGCCAGCAAGGATCACGAGTATGTCATGGGCGGCGGCGACTTCCAGAAAGTGACCGAGGGCGGGGAGATCAAGGCCAGCACCCTGGAAACGGACCTGCTGCCCACCCGCAAGCTGGACACCTACGCCACCCAGTTCAGCATGACCCGCGAGGCGTTCATCAATGACGACATTGGTTTTCTGTCCAATATGCCGAAACAGTACACCCGCAAGGCCAAGCAGAAGATCAACCGCCAGGTATATGAGCGGATCTATAAGAACCCCGCAATTTTCGACGGCGCCCCACTGTTCGACGAGGCCCACAAGAACCTGATCGCCACGGGCAGCGCCCCCAGTATTGCGGTGCTGATGAAAATGGTTGAAATGATGGGACTGCAGACGGACCAGTTTGGCGAAAGCATTATGGTGGAGCCTGCCACCATCATTGTGCCTGTGGGCTACGGCATGAAAGTGGAGCAGATCCTGGGCACGGCGCAGATCGACGTGGAGGGGATCGGCAGCCACACCGTAAACGTGCTGAATACCAAGTACAGGAACAAGATCAAAGTGGTACAGGAGGCTGTCCTGAATATCCTGTCCGCTGGTGCCGCCTGCCCCTGGTTTATGGCGGCAGATCCCAGGCTGGTGAAGTCCGTACAGGTGGACTATCTGAACGGAACCACCGCCCCCAGTTTCCGGCGGTCCGAAAAGGCCGGCTATTTGGGCTATCTGTGGGACATTTGGCTGGACTGGGGGATCAATGACGCGGATTTCCGGGGGATCCTGCGTAACAACGGTGTGCCCATGGGGCAGTAAGGAGGAACAGAACATGAAAGCGACCTATTACCAGAGAGGCGAAACCCTGGACTATTTCCCCACCGAGAACGTGGAAAACGGCGCGGTGGTGAGCCTGGGCACCAGGATCGGGGTAGCCGCCGCGCCTATCAGCGCCGGAGAACAGGGAGCCGTCCATGTTGTGGGCGTGTTCGCCATGACCAAGGCCAACACCGAGGAGATCAAGCTGGGCGCCGCTGTCTACTATGACGCGGCCACGGACGAGATCACCACCACCGCCTCCAAGGAGGAGGGCGAGGGCGACAACAAGACGACGGTTTATAACGCGCCCGCCGGGTATGCGGTGGAGGCCGCAGCTACCACCGCCACCAGTGTGCTGGTCAAGCTGCTGGGCTGATCGGAGGGCTGGAGCATGAAAAAACTGATTGCCCAGCGCCCGATCCAGTACATGGGCCGGACCTATGAGAGCGGGGAGGCTATCCCCGCCCACGACCCCAACATGGTGGCGGCGTGGTTAAGAGCCAACAGCGCCGCGTGGACGGGGACGGACCTGGAGGACACGGCCCGCGCCGCCGTCCGGGAGGCCGCCAGGCGCTCCAAGGTGAACGACCTGGCGGCGGAGGCCATCCGGGCCATGGGTGTGACCATTGAGGACGACGCCGGGGAGTTTGTGGGGGCCTCCAGCATGGAGGAACAGATCCGCGCCATGTTTGCCCATGGGAGCCTCCAGAACGGCGGCGGAGCCGGGGAGGGGCTGGACCACGGCGACGGTGAAAACGACGCCCAGGGCGGCCAGAACGCGCCGGGAGAGGGTGAAAACGGCCAGGGCGGCGGAACGTCCGCCATGCTGACCGGGCACCTGGACCTGGCGAAACTGGAGCGCATGAAAAAGGAGGACCTGCTGGACCTGGCGGCAAAGCTGGGCGTGGACGTTTCGGCGGCCAAGAACCAGCAGGAGCGGGCGCAGCTGATCGCGGCGGCGGAGGTCCAGGCCACCGCCAACCCCCAGGAGAATGACGGGGGTGCCCAGTAATGGGCGCCCCCAGCTTTAAGGAGTGCATAGCGGCGGACGTGTTCAACGTATTTCTGAACAAGCTGGAGTTTGCGGACACCCACACCGTCAACGGAAAGAAAATGGCGGTCCTGGTGGATGAAAACGAACTGCTGGAGCGGGACAAGGGGAAGTTAGGGGTACAGCAGACCGGCCTTTACAAATCCCGCCGTCTGATCTATGTGGCCCGGACAGACTTCGGACCGCGCCCGGCTATCGGGGCCGTCCTGACGCTGGACCGCCAGCAGTACAGGGTTGTGGACTGTAAAGAGGAGGCCGGGATCCTGTCCATTGAATTGGGGGTGCCAAAGTCGTGAGTGGAACCGAGGCCATGATTCGCATTGACGTGGAGGGAGAACTGGAAAAGATCATTCAACGGCTGAACAGACTGCCGGACCAGATCGCGGCCCCAAATATCCTGAAAAACGCCATAAATTCCACCGCCCGCAAGGTCAGAAAACAGCTTGTAAAGGACGCCAAAGGGGAATATGCCGTAAAGAACACAAAGGCCCTGAAAGACGAAAGCCAAGGCGGCCCCAAAGTCCTGACGGCTACCACGGCCAACATGTCAGCGGCAATACAGTCCAGAGGACCCATGCAGGACATTATGGCGTTTATGACCAGACCGAACACCAAAACCGGAGCAGCGGCGGCGCAGGTTCTGGCGTCCGGCGGAATGAAACCCCTGGAAATGGGCGACCTGAAAGCATTTGTAACAAAGTTTGCCAGCGGCCATGTGGCCATTGTGCAGCGCAAGGGAGCGGAGCGCCTGCCGGTCAAGAAACTGCTGTCCCCCGCCGTGCCCCTTATGCTGGGAAACGAAACGGTGAGGAACCAGGCGGAGGTGCTGGCCTATGAAATCCTGCAGGGTGAAATAGACAAGCGGATTCAAAAGGTTTTGGGCAAGGCATAAAAAAGCGGCGGCACATAGGCCGCCGTGTGTGGGCGCTATTTCCCGCCGCAGCAGGTTTTACAGGGCCGCAGGCCCTTGTATTCCGCCATGGAAACCGTGGACCGCCGGGAATACCTGTTCCGCAGGCCCCGGCAATCCGGGCTTGTATGGTACACCCGGCAACCGTCCGCATACCACACCACATCGGAGCGGGCGGAGAAAAAGGCGTCTGCGGAGTAGCCACGGGAAAGGGCCAGCTTGTAAATGTGCTTGCAGGGCAGACCGCGCCGCTGGAAATCTTCGCAGGTGCAGCGGTCAAGGCTTGTCTGGTAAACGTCCCCGTGGGTGCCCAATATTTCGGCGGTGCCGGTGGCGGGATCGTAAGACTGGATCACAATATTCTGGAACAGCGCCCGGTCCATTCGCACGTCCTGACCATCCGCCCCGTGGATCGAAACGTCCCAGGACCCAAAGGACGAACCGCTGGAGCCGTCAAGATCGTGTGCAACAGAAACCGAGGGGGTGGGCCGGGGCATTTCATGGCCGCCTCCCCTGCTGGCCACCGGCGGAACGTCTGCCGCTGTCCTGTGTTTTGATTTTCTGGAGCCAACGGCAAGGACGATCCCAGCGACGACAACGCCGCCAAGGAACGCCTGAACATCACCGCCGCAAAGACAGATCACCGCCAAAACCAGAATAACGCCGGCGGCAATCAGCCAGCCTTTCCCCATTCCTTTCATGTCTGCGCCCTCCTATGTAGAACATTGTCGAATTGTGCTGATTATTTCAGCATTACAAAGCTATTATAAGCGGCAAAAAGTCACAAGTCAAGGAGGCGGGACCAGGT
>OFGM01001666.1_pt1 | contig 12426 bp, 10 predicted proteins | sample 1521741 | NCBI WGS metagenome assembly OFGM01 (sample SAMEA3504079, study PRJEB24116) | mouse gut metagenome | biome: mouse gut; feature: mouse-associated habitat; material: faeces | place: Denmark | collected 2011
CTGCCTGGCCGGATGACGCAGAGGTATATTGATAGCATAACATCTGTGGCTACATGTTCAGATATTTTCGCAGAGAGATAAGCTGCAGGGCGGCGAGCAAAAGCTGGCTGGCAAGCAGAGCCCAGAGGTAGCCCTTTATGCCGAATACGGGAATACAGAAAAAGACAAAAGCCAGTCTGACAAGAAGGCTCGCCACGCCGTAAAAGAAGGAGTACATTGTCTTTCCAAGGCCGTGCAGAATACTGGAGAGGGTTGAATTCATATAGAGGAAAGGGCACATGAAGCCCAAAATCTGTAAATAACTGCCGGCCTGTTCCTGATGAAAAACAAATTTTCCGAGAGCAGGGCCAAAGAGCAAAAAGAAGCCAAGGCAGAAAAAGCCGAGGAGCAGGCAGTAGTGTACCGAGCGGTGGACTGCTCTGGCAATGGTGCGCTCCTGGTGCAGGGCCTGTGCCTCGGAGACAGTCGGCAACAGCATGACCGCGATGGAACCGGTGAGGGCGGTGGGGAATAAGATAAAAGGAAGCGACATACCTGTGAGGATACCGTATTCGCTGAGGGCGGATGCCGTATCCAGGCCGAACAGGCGGAGTTTGTCAGGGATGGCGATCGCTTCGATGCTTTGCAGGAGATTCTGGATGACACGCCCGGCAGACAGCGGAACGGCCATCATGAAAAGTTCGGGAAAAAGAGCCAGGATGGAGAAGGCCGGCAATTTATCAGGCAGGGAATCACTTAAGCGGGCAGGTTTCTCCGTTTTTTTGAAACGGTGCCATAAATATAGAAGGGAGAGGATCGCGGAAGCAATTTCTCCCATGACCATACCGGCGACGGCAAAAGAAATATCAGGCGTACTGCCCGGGTTTTCCAGAAGAAATGCCCGGCATAAAAACAGCACGCTGCCTACCCGCACAAGCTGTTCAAAAAGCTGGCTGAAGGCGGGGAACCCTGCGGATTTTTTGCCATAGAAATAACCGCTCACACAGCTGTGTATGCTGGAGACCGGAAAGGAGAGAGCCAGTATTTTTAAAAGCGGCGCGCATCTTTCTTCTAACAGAAAACGGACGGCAATTTCCTCACAGTGCAGATAGACAAAGCAGGAGATGCCAAAAGAGAAGAGGAGAGAAAGCAGCATACCGGTGGCAAGCACGGTATAACTGTGAAGATTGTCCGGGGAAGCAGATACCTTTTTTTGCCCTGTTTTGGGAAAGCCTGGTGAACTTTTTACGGCACCTGTTGTTGCGGTGATCCGGGAGATGGCAGTCTGGAAGCCTGCCACGGAAATGGAGTAGGCAAGCGCCATGACAGGACTGATCAGCTGGTAGATACCAATATTTTCGGCGCCGAAAGTGCGGGACAGGAAGATGCGATAAAAAAAGCCGATGATCCGGCTGATGATGCTGGCGGCGGTGAGTAAAAGGGCGCCGCTTAAGATGCGGCTTTTCCGGATTCTTTGTGTCAGATAAAAGGGGAAAGGGGATCGTTTCATCAAAAGTCCTCCTGTGAACAGAGACAGATAACTCTGTTTAATATATGCGGCAGATCTTTCTAAAATAATTATAAAATCATAGTTTTCGATGGAATGAAAGAAAATAAGAGATAATAAAAGAAAATAAAAGAAAAAATAAGATATAAAAAGAAAATAGAACATATTTGGAGTTGCAAAGCTAAACATATGAAACTAATATATGTTTTAGTTCTTAGCACTCGATTGGAATGAGTGCTAACAAAATGACATTACCGCAGATACAGGCGGAACATTGAAGGAGGTTTTACTATGAAGTTAGTTCCATTAGGCGACAGAGTTGTATTAAAGCAGTTGGCAGCAGAAGAGACCACGAAATCCGGTATCGTATTGCCCGGTCAGGAGAAAGAGAAACCGCAGCAGGCGGAGGTGATCGCAGTAGGTCCCGGCACGGAAGATGTGAAGATGGAAGTTGCAGTGGGCGATCAGATCATTTATTCCAAATATTCAGGCACAGAAGTGAAGTTAGACGAAGAGAAATATATTATTGTGAAGCAGGAAGACATTTTGGCAGTAATTAAATAAGAGGAGGCGTAAAGCATTATGGCAAAGGAAATCAAATATGGAGCAGACGCGAGAAAGTCTTTAGAGGCAGGCGTCAATAAACTGGCAGATACCGTGAGCGTGACATTAGGTCCCAAGGGCAGAAATGTTGTTTTGGATAAGTCTTTCGGCGCGCCGCTTATCACAAACGACGGTGTTACCATCGCAAAGGAGATCGAGTTGGAGGACGCTTTTGAGAACATGGGCGCACAGCTTGTGAAGGAAGTGGCAACTAAGACAAACGATGTGGCAGGCGACGGCACAACCACAGCTACTGTATTGGCACAGGCGATGATCAGCGCAGGCATGAAAAACCTGGCTGCAGGCGCTAACCCGATGATTCTCAGAAAGGGTATGAAAAAAGCGACGGAATGTGCTGTGGAAGCCATCAAGGATATGAGCGCAAAGGTAACAGGCAGAGACCAGATCGCCAAGGTAGCAGCGATTTCCGCCAGCGATGAGGAAGTGGGCGAGATGGTTGCCGAGGCAATGGAGAAGGTTTCCCAGGACGGCGTTATCACCATCGAGGAATCCAAGACCATGCTGACAGAGCTTGACCTGGTGGAAGGTATGCAGTTTGACAGAGGCTATATCTCCGCATATATGTGTTCCGATATGGATAAGATGGAAGCGGTTCTGGACGATCCCTATATCCTGATCACAGATAAGAAGATCAGCAACATTCAGGATATCCTTCCTGTTTTAGAGCAGATCGTACAGTCCGGTGCAAAGCTTCTGATCATCGCAGAGGATGTGGAGGGCGAAGCGCTCACTACCCTGATCGTCAACAAGCTGCGCGGCACCTTCAACGTAGTAGCTGTGAAGGCTCCGGGCTATGGCGACAGAAGAAAAGCAATGCTTGAGGATATCGCGATCCTGACAGGCGGCCAGGTGATCAGCTCCGAACTGGGACTGGAATTAAAGGACGCTACGATGGATATGTTAGGACGTGCAAAATCCGTTAAGGTTCAGAAAGAGAACACAGTGATCGTGGACGGCTGCGGCAAGAAGGAAGCTATCACAGGCAGAATCGGCCAGATCAAAGGCCAGATCGAGGAGACCACTTCCGACTTCGACAGAGAAAAACTTCAGGAGAGACTTGCGAAACTTTCCGGCGGCGTAGCTGTGATTCGTGTGGGCGCTGCTACCGAGACAGAGATGAAGGAAGCAAAACTCCGTATGGAGGACGCTTTAAACGCGACAAGGGCAGCTGTGGAAGAGGGTGTTATCGCAGGCGGCGGTTCCGCTTATATCCACGCTTCCAAGAAGGTTGCAGCCATGGCTGAAAGCCTTGTGGGCGATGAGAAGACAGGCGCACAGATCGTGTTAAAGGCGCTGGAAGCTCCGTTATACCACATTGCCATGAATGCAGGCCTGGAAGGCTCTGTGATCATCAATAAAGTGTATGAGTCTGAGGTTGGCTACGGTTACGATGTGCTGAAAGACGAATATGTAGATATGGTGGACGGCGGTATCCTGGATCCCGCGAAGGTGACAAGAAGCGCGCTGCAGAACGCAACCAGCGTTGCAAGTACCTTCTTAACCACAGAATCCGCAGTGGCAAATATCAAGGAAGAAACCCCTGCCATGCCCGCCGGCGGCGGCATGGGCGGGATGATGTGATCACCCAAGCCATGCATCAATAGAAACGGAAGGCCCGGCGCAAGTTTACTTGCGGCCGGGTATTTCGTTTCTATTGATATAGGGCGCAGCCCTCATCCACAGGAAATGCGAAGCATTTTCTGTGGATGTAGCATGGCGTTGGCTGACGACAGTGTACGCAGCCCTCATCCACAGGAAATGCGAAGCATTTTCTGTGGATGCAGCATGGCGTTGGCTGACGAGAGCGTGCGCTGAAAAAATCTGAAGGGAATATAAAGTTAATTTTGAACTGGCAATTTGAGGCTCTGGCATGGATGGTAATATGAGCAGGAAAACAGAAGAATCAAGAATCGCCTACAACAAAATAGCGTTTACATATGATATGTCGAGAGAGGGGCGGTATACCGGATTTCATAGAAAGGAACTGTCTGAGACAATAGATTTGAACGAAGTAATAACAAATGCACTGCCCATAAAGAAGGGACGATATTTATGAAAGAACAATTTTCCCGCACTGCCCGCATTCTTGGCGAGAGCGCGATACAAATTCTCTCAACCTGCCACGTCGCCATTTTCGGCCTCGGCGGCGTAGGCGGCTACGCCGCCGAAGCCCTGGTCCGCAGCGGCATCGGCAGATTCGACCTGATGGACCACGACAAAGTGGATATCACCAACTTAAACCGTCAGATCATCGCTACACACAGAACCATCGGCAGAGAAAAAACCGAAGTGATGAAAGAGCGGATGCTGTCCATCAATCCCGATGCCCACATCAAGATCCGCTCCTGCTTCTTTCTGCCCGAAAATGCGGACGATTTTGACTTCACAAAATATGATTACATCATAGATGCTGTGGATACCGTGACGGCCAAAATCGAACTGGTTCTGCGCGCCCGGGCGGCGGGTGTCTCTATCATCAGCAGCATGGGTACCGGGAACAAATTAAATCCCGCCATGCTGGAAGTGGCGGACATCTACGAAACTTCTGTCTGTCCTCTTGCCAGGGTGATGCGCCGCGAGCTAAAAAGGCGCGGTGTGGAAAAGTTGAAAGTGGTTTACTCAAAAGAGGAGCCGCTTAAAATGTACGACAGAACCCCGGGCAGCACCGCGTTTGTGCCACCCTCTGCAGGGCTTCTGCTTGCCTCGGAGGTGGTGAAAGATCTGATAAAAGCAAAGCATATACCGATGTTGTAAGGAAAATTGTACGGACATGATCCTGAGTAATGGCAAAATTTCCGTATAGTCAGAGCAGCGAAACAAAATACCGGAATAATAACAGAGCATCCGGTCCGGGTTTATCAGGCATTCTCTCCGGATGCCACTGGGTGCCGAAGACTGGATCAGAAAAGTGTGAGAAAGCCTCTACGGTTTTGTCGGAGGCACGCTGCATGATCTGGATTCCTTGGCCGGGTTCGTCAATACACTGATGATGGCAGCTGTTCACGAGCATGTGAGGGCCAAAAAGGGCATGGAGAAAATAGCCGGGCAGATTGTCGGCGGGATGGAATACATCCTGTTTCGGATGTCTGTGCAGCCGGGGATGGGAAACCTCTCTGATCGTGCCGTGAAAATAGAGGTTGATGAGCTGCATCCCCTTACAGATGCCGAAGACAGGTTTTTTATGTTGATAGAACAGATCCAGTGCGCGCAGCTGTTCCAGTGTGAGCAGCATGTCGGAAAGCGGGATGTTTCTGATATTGCCATCAGGGCATTTTCGGTATAATCCTGAAAAAAAGCCGGATGAACAGGAAGATACAGCCTGACAGTCGGATGGGATATTAAGAAAAGGAAGATAGGCGGAAAAAGTGGAGAGCACATCGCCGCCCCCGGGCAGGAGAAGCCCGTCAAAAGCTTTGGGATATTTTTTCACATAAGAAGCATCCGGAAAAATCACCGCACCGCAGCCCACCTTTTCCAGGGCGATCTGATAGTTTTTATGAAGATCGGGAGAACCTATGACAGCGACTTTTTTCATGAGAGGCTCCTTTGGGGCTTCTTATGGTATGATATGCGTGGCGGACGGAAAATGTGCGCGTAAAACGCAGAAGAAACAGGTTTTTTATAACGATATGCAGAGAGGACAGATAAAGCAAAAAGAAATGGAAGCGCCGGGACTGCATGGTTACTGTACAGTTCCGGCGCCGTGGGATCTCTTTTTCAGGCGCAGGCCTGCAAGAGGAAAAACAGAATATCTATGCGGATATAGTGCTAAGATCTTTTGGGAGCGATCACGCTCTGACAATGTCTGTCACTTCATACCCCGCATCGGCAATTGCCTTTTTGAAAACGGCATCGTCGATTTCTCTGTCTGTCTTCACATAAGCTTTCTTTTCTTCCAGATTCACTTCCGCGCTCACTCCCTCAATTGCGTTCAATGCGTCAGTCGCGTGTTTCTGGCAGTGCATGCACATCATGCCTTCGATGGTTAATGTCAGTTCTTTCATAGTCTGTTCTCCTTTTAATGAATTTGTTTGTGGTGTTGCAGCTTCTGCTGTATGTTCTGAGTGCAGTGGTTTAAATAATCTCAGCCGCAGCGCATTGCAGACAACGCAGACGCTGCTTAAACTCATGGCCGCCGCACCGAACATCGGATTTAATTTCAGTCCGAAAGCCGGATAGAGAAGGCCCGCAGCCAGGGGTATGCCGATGCTGTTATAGAAAAAGGCCCAGAACAGGTTCTCCCTAATGTTGCGGATCACGGACTTGCTGAGCCTGATGGCGTTGACCGCATCCATCAGGTCATTTCTGATGAGTACCGCGTCTGCGCTTTCGATGGCGACATCCGTCCCGGCGCCAATGGCGATGCCCACATCTGCTCTGGCGAGGGCCGGCGCATCGTTAATACCGTCTCCGATCATGGCCACCTTATGCCCCTGTTCCATCAGTTCCCTGACTTTTTCCTCCTTCTGGTGAGGCAGGACCTGTGCAATCACATGTTTGATGTGAAGCCTCTTTCCGATGGCAGCGGCAGTCTTTTCGTTGTCGCCGGTGAGCATCACGACATCGATGCCCAGCTTTTCAAACTGCCTGATCGCCTCCAGGCTGGAAGGTTTTTCCACATCGGCTACGGCGATCATGCCAAGGATCCGGAAATCTGCCGGGGTGCTGTTTTCGCAAATATCTGCACAGGCAGAACCATCGGCGGTATTTTGGGCGCTCCCTGCGGCAGAACCGTCACCTGTATTGCAGTGGCCGTCTGTCCTGTCTGTGGAAGCAGAAATCGTACCCCTGCGCGCAAACAGAAGTACAGTCTTACCCTCTTCGGACAGCTTTGCAAAGTCCGTTTCAATGGAAGATAAATCAAATCCTTCTTCCTGCAGCAGCAGTTTATTTCCGGCATAGTAAATATCCCCTTGATACGTGCAGCGGACGCCACGGCCGAAGAGAGCCTTAAACTGCTCCGCCTGCCAGAAAATTGAAGCATCAGCGGTGGAGGAAGCACCCGGAACAGATGTGCTGCGGATCGCTTCTTTGCCGGAAATGCCGGGAAGTTCAGGGGCTGCGATCCGCGTTTGAGTAAGCTGCTGTTCGGCGTATTGTAAAATCGCCTCCGCCAGGGGATGTTCACTCTGCTTTTCCAGCATGACCGCCACCTGTAACAGTTCCTCTTTTGTAATGCCCACAGGCAGAATATTAGTAACTTTCGGCCTGCCCTCGGTGATTGTACCGGTCTTATCGAGCACCACCGTGTCGATGGAATGGGCCGTCTCCAGCGCCTCTCCGGATTTGATTAAAATACCGTTCTCGGCGCCCTTGCCTGTGCCCACCATGATAGCCACAGGGGTGGCAAGCCCCAGCGCGCAGGGGCAGGAGATCACCAGGACAGAAATGCCGATGGACAGCGAAAATTCAAAGCCCGCACCGGAAAACATCCAGATCAGGAAAGCAAGCAGGGCAATACACATCACCGTGGGAACAAAGATTCCAGCGATCTTATCCGCCAATTTCGCGATGGGCGCTTTGGAGGCGCTGGCCTCCTCCACAAGGCGGATGATCTGGTTGATAGTCGTGTTTTCCCCGGTTTTCACGGCTTTCATCTGAAAATAGCCGCTCTTGTTGAGGGAGGCCGAGATCACCGTATTGCCCACGGTTTTTTCCACCGGGATGCTCTCGCCGGTGATGGCGGATTCGTCCAACGAGGAAGAACCGGAGGTGATGACGCCGTCCACCGGCACGTAAGCGCCGGGCTTGATGATGACGATATCTCCCTCTTCTACCTGCTCCACGGGAACCTCCCGCTCCGAACCGTCGGCGGCAAGTAACAGCGCGGTTTTGGGCGCCAGGTTTACAAGCTTTTCGATGGCTTTACCGGTTTGGGCTTTGGAGCGGCTCTCCAGATATTTGCCTAGCGTGATAAGCGTCAGGATCGTGCCGGCGGACTCAAAATAGATCTCCATGCCGTAGCGCTCGATCAGGGCCATATCCTGATATCCAAGACCGTAGCTTAACCGGTAAATGACAAACACACCGTAGATCACCGCAGCGGCAGAACCGACAGCCACCAGGGAATCCATGTTGGGACTTCTGCGGAATAGATTTTTAAAGCCATGGATAAAGTAGTTGCGGTTAAAATACAGGATCGGCAGCAGCAGCAAAAACTGGGTGAAGGCGAAGGTAACCGTATTTTCCGGCCCGTGGAAGGCATGCATCACAAAGGCTGGTATCGGCAGGCCGAACCATTCGTAAAACATGTGGTACATGGATACATACATGAGCGGGATCCAGAACAGGAAAGAAAGGATCAGTCTGGTTTTCATTTCCTTTCGCGCTTTCTGCATGGCATCCTGCAGGGAGTTTCCCGCAGAGGAGGAAACGGCCCCGGTATCTGCGCCGCCTGATGCGGGGTGCAGCGAAGAAGCGCCATAACCCGCCTTTTCCACGGCGGCAACAATATCATCGGCACTTAATACCGTCTCATCGTAGGAAGCCTGCATGCTGCCGGTGAGCAGATTGACTTCGCATGTATCCATGCCCTCCAGTGCGGACACACATTTTTCCACCCGCGTGGAGCAGGCGGAACAGGTCATGCCTGTTACGGCAAATTTTTCTTTTTTTATCATAAAATGCCTCCTATTTCATCAGTTTTTTAAGCGTCTCGCAGAGCTCATCCACAACCTCATCATTTCCGTTACGAATATTATCTGCAACGCAGGTCTTAATATGCTGGGAGAGCAGCGCCTTATTAAATGCATTTAGTGCGGAAGTGACGGCGCTGACCTGGGTGATGATATCCACGCAGTAGCGTTCTTCCTCCACCATGGCGCGGACGCCGCGGACCTGGCCCTCGATACGGTTTAAGCGGTGGATCAGATCCTGATATTCTTTGTCCGCCCGGTGTTTGTGTTTTAAAAAGCATTCGCTGTCGCAGCAGCTTTTATCCGGAGTTTGCGTGTGCTCTGTCATAGAAATTTCCCTCTTTCTACAGTCGGTTACTGTCTGATTATATGAAATAGTTGTGCAAAAACAACTTCCAATATACCCCCATGGGGTATACTATATAGGAAAAAGAGAGAATTGTCAATTCTCTTTGACGAAACGGATGAAAAATAATATAATGATAAACATAGTGCAGAACTATACACATTTAGAAAAGCCGGAGGAATACGCTGATGAAAAAGTTGGAAGAATATGTGAGAAGCATCCCTGATTTTCCGGAGGAGGGTATTATTTTCAGAGATGTGACAAGTGTGCTGCAGGATGCAGAAGGGCTGCATCTGGCCATCGAGACGATGCAGGATATGGTGAAAGATCTGGAAGTGGATGTGATCGCAGGGCCCGAGTCGAGAGGTTTTATTTTCGGGACACCCATCGCCTACAACATGCACAAACCCTTTGTGCTGATCCGCAAAAAAGGAAAACTGCCCTGCGAGACGGTATCCATTGACTATGAGCTGGAGTATGGTACGGCAACGATTGAAATGCACAAAGATTCCATCAAACCGGGACAGAAAGTGCTGATCGTGGATGACCTGATCGCAACCGGCGGCACGACGAAGGCCATGATCGATCTTGTGGAGTCTCTCGGCGGAGAGGTGGTCGGTATTGTTGTGCTGATGGAACTGGCAGGCCTTCAGGGCAGGAAGAAAATTGAAGGGTACCGGTTGGATTCCGCGATCGTGTATCCGGGCAATTAGCGTGTCCGTATTCAGAATAGCGAAGTGAGATAATTATGGAAGAGAGCACCAAAACTGTTATTGAAGATGGAAAGATGGAGCCGGTGGGCGATTACAAAGGTCCTGAAGATCTGTATCAGGATCTGATTCGCCGTGTGAAAAAGTATCACCCGTCTGATAATATCAGTCTGATCGAGAAGGCCTATAATCTTGCGAATGATGCCCATAAGGGGCAGGTCAGAAAGTCCGGAGAGCCCTACATCATCCATCCGCTGTATGTGGGCATCGTGCTGGCGGATCTGGAGATGGATAAGGAGACCATTGCGGCAGGACTTCTGCATGATGTAGTGGAAGACACGCTGTACACGGAAGACGAGCTGACAGAAATGTTCGGGGCTGATGTGACGCTCCTTGTGGACGGTGTGACAAAGCTGCAGCATTTCAGTACGGAAGGCGCCGGCAGCGTAGGGAAAATTACGGACAAGGTGGACATCCAGGCGGAAAATCTGCGGAAAATGTTTCTGGCCATGGCGAAGGATATCCGCGTGATCATCATCAAGCTGGCGGACAGACTGCACAATATGCGGACGCTGAAATTTATGCCAGCGGAAAAGCAGCAGCGGATTGCCAGAGAGACGTTGGATATTTATTCTCCCATCGCCGACAGGCTTGGCATCAGCAAGATTAAGGTAGAGCTTGACGATCTGTCCCTCAAATATCTGGAACCGGAGGCCTATTATGATCTGGTGGATAAGATCGACACGAGAAAGAGTGTGCGGGAGGCCTATATCCAGTCTATTGTGGATGAGGTGAAAACCCATATTGAGGAGGCGAATATCCGTGCCATGATAGATGGGCGGATCAAGCACTTTTTCAGCATCTACCGGAAGATGATCAACCAGAATAAGACGCTTGACCAGATCTACGACCTGTTTGCCATCCGGATCATTGTGGATTCCATCAAGGACTGTTATGCGGTGCTGGGCGTGATCCATGAGATGTACACGCCGATTCCGGGGCGGTTTAAAGATTATATCGCGATGCCCAAGGCAAATATGTACCAGTCACTCCACACGACACTGATTGGTTCGATGGGTGTGCCGTTTGAGATACAGATTCGGACGTTTGAGATGCACCGGGTTGCGGAGTATGGTATCGCTGCACACTGGAAATATAAAGAAGCAAGTGACGGCAAAGTTTCGAGCGGCGGCGAGGAGGAGAAGCTCGCGTGGCTCAGCCAGATTCTTGAGTGGCAGAAGGATACCGCGGACAACAAGGAATTTATGAAGCTCTTAAAGAGCGATTTAGATTTGTTCTCGGACCATGTATACTGCTTCACACCGGCAGGAGATGTGAAGAATCTGCCGGCGGGGTCTACCCCGATTGATTTTGCATACAGTGTCCACAGTGCCGTCGGCAATAAAATGATTGGCGCCAGAGTGAACGGGAAGCTTGTTACAATCGACTATCAGATTAATAACGGTGACTGTATCGAAATTATGACTTCCCAAAACTCCAAGGGGCCAAGCCGCGACTGGCTGAACATTGTCAAATCATCACAGGCAAAAAACAAGATTTCGCAGTGGTTTAAGAGCGAGCTGAAGGAGGACAACATTCTAAAAGGAAGGGAACTTTTTCAGAACTACTGCAAGTCTAAAAATGTAAATGTGGTGGAGATTTTGACGGCTGAACTGCAACGGGCAGTGATGCACAAATATGGTTTTAATGACTGGGATGCAGTTCTTGCGGCAATCGGACATGGCGCCCTCAAGGAAGGGCAGGTCATCAACCGTATGCAGGAGTTGTATGCCAAGGAGAACAAAAAGCAGGCGACAGACGAGGAACTGATTGCACAGATACAGGAAAATAATGCGAATAAGCTGATGAAGCCCAAGAGCAAGACGGGGATATCCGTCAAGGGGATTCATGACGTGGCAGTGCGGTTTTCACGCTGCTGTGCGCCGGTGCCCGGGGATGAGATTGTGGGCTTTATCACACGCGGGCGCGGTGTTTCCATTCACAGGACAGACTGTATCAACATTATGAGCCTGACAGATTTAGACCGTTCCAGACTGATTGATGCAGAGTGGCAGCCTGAGGAGGCGGCAGAGCGGAAAGAGAAATATTTGACAGAAATCGTGATCTACGCGCAGAACCGAAGTGGTCTGCTCGCGGATATCACAAAGACCCTGACAGAGAAAAACATTGATATCCGTTCTGTGAATACCAGAACCAATAAGCAGGATATCGCAACCATTGCAATGACTTTTGAGATAACCTGCAGGGAGGAGCTTCAGATGATTGTCGATAAGCTGCGGCTGATTGACAGTGTGATTGATATTGAAAGGACTACAGGCTGATATGGCGGATTTAAAAGTAAAAAGAAGGGGACTGAGTGCCTGCCAGACTAATTGTTATTATGTGTACAGAGAAGGCGCGGATGAGATCGCGGTGATCGACCCCGGAGACAATGGAGAGATTGTGTATGAGGACGTGAAAAGCCTTGGATTTGAAAAGATTGCAGGCATTTTGCTGACACACGGCCACGGAGACCATACGGGCGGCGCCTTGAAGCTCAAGGAACTCAGCGGCGCAAAAATTTATGCCCATGAGGACGAAGCCGAGATCTTAAAGGACCCGGAA
>OFGM01001680.1_pt1 | contig 12327 bp, 9 predicted proteins | sample 1521741 | NCBI WGS metagenome assembly OFGM01 (sample SAMEA3504079, study PRJEB24116) | mouse gut metagenome | biome: mouse gut; feature: mouse-associated habitat; material: faeces | place: Denmark | collected 2011
TCACTATTGCGAGTAGTGGCGGCTATTTCTTTTTTCCCTTGAAGATTGTATAGCACAAACCAACAAGGGCAACAATGAATATTCCAGTCTGAATCAGATCGGAGTATGTAACATTGAATCACCCTCCTTTCTTTCGTCTGGAGGGCTACTTGAACCCTCCGAACGAAAAAGAGGGGTAAAGCCGCCTTTGGCTCTATGGTTTCCCCTACTGCTGCCCGAACCGCTTTTCCATACCGTTCATCTCCAATACAAATGGAAATAACTTTTGAAATAAGGAGTATTCCATCACTTCAGAATACTCCTTACCTCCCATATCAACTATATCTAATAGCTTTATAATCTTTTCTGTAATATCTCCCTGTCTCTGTCATTCACTCCAAGCACATTCATCGCCTGTTCTGCCCCCAGCTTCATATTTGCCATAAGATTTCTTATAGACTCCAACAGACTGTTCAGTCTTACATTTTCCGCCTTTTGTTCCGCATACTTCTCTGCATAGTCTTTCGCATACTTCTCTGCATAGTCTTTCGCATATTGCTCAACCGCTTCACACATTCTTTCTCTACCTCCTTCTTCCTTAAAATGCCTTACCCCTTTAGCCAGTACAGGATAATATATGTCCTTCGCTTCTTTACAGCCAAAGTTATGCATTAATCTGCCGATCGTATCGTCTCCCTTATAGTTTCCATTCACATACACAATATGAGAACCATCATCAAACAACTCATCCGTTTCCTCAAAATGCCGATTAATTGTATAAATCGGTATCCCGTATCCAAAAATATCCGTCCGGGTGATAAACACCATATACGAATCCTGTAACTCCGAAAACTCCTGCCCTGCTTTCAGCATCCGGGAATCCATCATACTGCTATTAAATCTTGCGCGGCGTATGTGCGCCCCTTCCGGTTTTTGCTGCACCTCCACATTATACTGTTTTCCCGTACTGCCCTTTGCCAGAATGTCTAAGCGGATGTCCCGTCCGCCAACCACAGGACTCTGCAATTCTCTCTGCCCCACAACGCTTACGACTTGAATATCGTCATGTTTCAGTATAATCCTTAATAAAAGCTCCGTTGCCTCTATATTACTATCAAACACCATAGACATTAGATCATCATCGAATAAACTCATACCATCGACAATCTGCTCTACAGTCCTGTTATCCTGCCGTATTTCTTCTCCAGCCACCTAATCACCGCCTTTTTTTGACTGTCTTTTCTTTTGCCATCTCATTATTAAATTACTATTATTATATCCCATCGTGCACAGGCTCACAATCTGATTTTTCCAAAATTACAACCTCCATATACCTTAAAATATGTGTAATCCGGTTTTTATAAAAAAATGACTCTGATACACTGCCTCTTTTTTATCCTCACCTGTCTCTGCTTATCCGCCGCACGCTTTTTTTCTTCTCCGCTCCGGAAATTTTTTTCACTTCGAACTTTAAGGCCTTTCGGCGGGCGGCCATAATTTGTAATCCTCTTCCCACCGAATACCTGTCCGTTAATAACGAATACCATCCCCCTTTTTCCTCTTTGCGGATATACCGTAACATATTTTCCCTGAACCGTCTTAAACCCCTCGCATAGCTTCTCCATATCCTCCGCCGTTTCTCTTCTCTGCGCATCGTCTAATTTTTTATCTGTCTTTATCGTAAAAACGATTTTAACGGCATAGCGCAGAACATCCTCCCTATATACCTCTTTTACGGCAAAAGATACTTCATGCGGTTCTAAATAATGACTGAAATTCCCTTCCTTCACTGCCCTTTCCATGTTGCTTTTGATCTGCCTCTCTACTTCCCGCCTGATCTGTTCCAGCTCCCGTCTTCTTTCCGTTCTTCCGCCGGATACCATTGCAGCAACTGTAATTATCAGGACCGTGGCCGCGATAAGGCAGACAAAAAGCAAGACGGAAATTCTTCCCCTTTTTTTCACTGCTATCAGTTCCTTCCCTGATTTCTCTTTTGTATGCGTATCTCGTCTTTCCTGTTTTTAGTTTAATATTAATTTGTTCTCATTTTAAAATCTCTGTCCTATTTGTCAATATTTCATATTCTTATCACTATGTTAATACCGGTAAAAATTCATCTGCCGCCTAAACACCGAGAAAATTCAACTAATAGTTTATATTTTTCACCTAATATTTTATGTTTTTTCCCTTGCATTTCATTATAATTTAAACTAAATTATAAAGTAGCAAAACAAAAGATGAGGGGGATATTTTGTCAAGATCAAAACAAAAAAAGGAAGAAAACAACCCGTTCCATACCGAGTATGGCATTGTCAGCAATTCTATTTACATATTAAAAAAGATAAAGCAATATGATCCGCTTCTTTTGTTTTTACTGTTGATTGGAATGATCGCAAATTCATTGATGCAGTATTTGTGGAGTTTTATCGGAAAATTTGTGATCGATATCGTACAGGCTCAGGCAAATACGCCCGAAAAGGATATCCGTCCTCTGTTACATCTGGTAATTGCCACCACCCTGATCGAGCTTGTCTTTATGCTCGTTAATACCGTCGCCAACAATAAGATGTGGTACAATATGATCCATGTACGGATGCATATCATATCGGAACGTGTAGAAAAGGCTCTTTCCATGAACTATCAAATGCTGGAACAGCCCAAAATCTTGGATATGCACCAAAAAGCAACGACTGCCACGGGAGGAAACGACAACGGTGTGGAAGGTCTGATGCATTCCGTTTATGATTTCGGCGTACAATTTCTTCTCATGCTCGTTACCGTCACTGCAGTTGCCGCTTTAGACCTGCGGATGATTCTTGTTTTGGCAGTTCTCTCTACTTTCCAATATCTTTTTTTCCGCTATACCGTAAAAAAAGACAGAAAAAAAGTATGGGACAAACTGGCGCCCACTTGGCGCAAAATCAACTATATGAATCAGCTGACTCAGAACTTCTCCTATGCGAAAGATATTCATCTTTTTCATATGAAACATTGGCTTACAAAAAAACATCATGACATCCTTATGGAAAAACAGGAAAAAATGCTGTATAGCCGAAATCTGTGGATCTACAATTCCATTTTTGCACACGGTATTTCCATGCTTTCACAAGCCTGTGTTTACGGCGTTTTGATTTTCTGTGTCATTGACCGGAACCTGTCCATCGGTAATTTTACCCTTTACCTTGGCCTTTCCACCACTTTTTCCTCCGCACTGACACAATTTTTAAATTCTATGGGGTCTTTTAAAGAACGCTCCATGCAGGTAGACGACTTCCGGTCTTTTATGGATTTAAAAACGGAAGATGACCCTGACTGTATTCCCGTTCCCAAAGCGGAAACTTATGTCTTTGAATTTAAAGACGTTTCTTACCGTTATGAGGGCGCGGAAACCTACGCCTTAAGACACCTTGATCTTACCCTTGAAGCAGGAAAGAAGTTAGCGGTGGTAGGATTAAACGGGGCCGGAAAGACCACCTTTATCAAACTTTTGCTGCGCCTATATGACGTAACGGAAGGCGCGATCCTTTTAAACGGCACGGATATACGGAAATTCAAAAGAAAAGAATATTATCAGTTGTTCTCTCCCGTTTTTCAGAATGTAGAAATATTTGCATTTCCCATGTCGGAAAATGTTTCCATGAAACGCCCGGAAACTACGGACCGGACGCTTGCCGAAGCTTGTCTGGTACGGGCAGGCATGAAAGAAAAACTGGAAAATCTACCGGACGGCGCAGACACCCAATTATTAAAAGTACTTTATGATAACGGCGTGGATCTCTCCGGCGGTGAAAAGCAAAAGCTGGCGTTGGCGAGAGCGCTTTACAAAGACGCCCCTATCATTGTTTTGGACGAACCTACCGCCGCATTGGACGCGCTGGCAGAATACGATCTGTATAGAAATTTTAACGACCTGATCGGGAATAAATCCGCCGTTTACATTTCACACCGCCTTTCTTCTACCCGGTTCTGTGACAGCATCGCTATGTTTAAAGAAGGTGAAATGATAGAATACGGCTCGCATGAGGAGCTTTTAAATGCAAAAGGCGCTTATGCCGATATGTTCGAAATTCAGGCGCAGTATTATAAAGACGAGGAGGCGGTTACCGTTGGCTAAAGAAAAGAAAGAAACCGGCAATGTGGCCGGAAAGACTTTGCTATATTTTATGCCCATCGCATGGAGACATTATAAGGGATTTTTCTTCTGCGGCGCGGTCAACATCATACTGAAAGCCATACAGCCCTTTGTATCCATTATGATGACGCCTCTTATTTTGGATGAACTGCTGGGCGGCAGAAACATACAAAAGCTCTTAACCTATGTTGCCGTGATCGCCATAGGAGGTACTTTCCTGTCCCTTATGGCTTCTATAACCGATGTGATCATGGAAAAATACAGCGAAAAAATGGAAAACTTCTTCACGGAGAAAATGAGCCGGCGCGTTATGGAACTGGATTTCCAGCTTACGGAAGATAAAAAAGCGCTGGATCAGATTGAGAAGGCGAGAACTGGAATGGATTGGTACTCCGGAGGCGTATATGGCATATCCATGCAAGTATTTCAAATGATTTCGAACACCTTAAAGATTGCCGGCGTGATCCTCCTGATCATTATGAACGCCCCCGCATTATTTGCAATAACCGCTTTTCTGCTCCTGATCAACACCTTTATAAACAGCAGGAAAAATGCCATTGAAATCGAATCTTTCAACCGGCTTTCCAAACTAAACCGCATATTCGGCTATCTTGGATGGGACCTTGTAGATTTCCGTTACGGAAAAGACATCCGCCTTTACGACGCCAAAGATATGATGGTGGAAAAGTGGAACTGCTATAATCAGGAATCTTTAAGTAATTGGAAATGGCAGGCCGACCGGCTTCTTCCCCTTAACGCTGCCGGAACGGTTTTTGACGCCGTAAAAGATTTCTGTACCTACCTCTATCTCGGCATACTGGTCATTATGGGAAAAATCACGATCGGTACTTTTTCACAGATGCTGACTGCCGGAGCCACTCTTAACTCCGCCATGCAGGGTTTGATCATGAACATACAGGAACTGATCAAACGTACTAACTACGCTTATGAATATGTGAAATTTATGGGCTATCCGCCTGCGATCAAAAAAGGCAGCCGTCCTGTTAAAGATGTCCCGCATACTATAGAATTCAAAAACGTATCTTTTACCTACCCGAATACGGACGTAAAAGTACTTGAGGATGTGAACATCATAATCCACCCCGGCGAGCATCTTTCGGTAGTAGGATTAAACGGGGCTGGAAAAACCACTTTCATCAAACTTTTATGCAGACTCTACGATACCGACAAGGGCGAAATTTTATTAGACGGAATCAATATCAAAGAATATGACTATAGCGAATATATGGGACTTTTTTCTCCCGTATTTCAGGATTTTAACCTGCTCGATACGTTTTCTTTGCAGGACAATATTTTTCTGCCGCTTGTGCTGGGCGGCAAAGATTATAAGGAGATGAAGCGGAGGCTGCTGCCGATTGCACAGAAGCTGGGGATTTCCCAGCTGCTGCAGAAATATCCTTATGAAGTGTCCGGCGGGCAGAAGCAGAGGGCGGCTGTAGCGCGGGCGCTGATTACAAATCCACAGTTAGTGCTTGCAGATGAGCCGACAGGCGCGCTCGACTCCAAGGCGTCCGCGGGGCTGCTTCATGTGTTTCGGGAGATTAACCGCGACGGGCAGACAATCCTCATGGTGACACACAGCACCAATGCGGCAAGCCACGCGGACCGCATTATGTTTATCAAAGATGGCGAGGTGTTCCACCAGCTCTACCGCGGTAATCTGACCAATGAGCAGCTCTACGCAAGAATATCGGATACGCTCACCGTGCTGGCACAGAAAGCGGAGGGCGCACAGTTTCCGCCGGAGTGCCAATTCAACCGGACGGATTCGGGCGCTGGGCTTCAAAAGGCAGATGAAATGTATGTGTCTTAAACTGCGGCAATACGTTGCCAAATAACTTTTTTAGACTCGTAAACAGGAAAGGGATTTTTATGAATTGTTTATATTGCAAGCTGGCAGTGACCAACTTAAAAAACAACCGGCAGTTTTATCTGCCCTACATTCTGGCTGGAATTGTGTCTGCAATGATGTTTTACATCATGCGTGCCATTCAGGGAAGCAAGGCAATTGCGGCGATGCGCGGCGCAGACACAGTGTACTTGATCTTGACGATGGGTCTCGTAATCGTGGCGCTGTGCACTGGTATTTTTCTATTTTACACAAACAGCTTCGTGATGAAGCGGCGCAAGAAAGAGCTGGGGGTTTACAACATTCTCGGCATGGAAAAGAAGCATATTGCAAAAGTGATGGCGTGGGAATCTGTGATTTTGTATGTGCTTACGGTCTGCGGCGGCCTTGTGCTTGGGATTGTGTTTCACAAGCTGGTGGCAATGTTTCTGGCAAAACTGACAGGAATGTCAGAAAGTATTCCGTTTTATGTCTCTGGCTGGGGCTGTTTGCAGACGGTTGAGCTGTTTGGCCTCGTCTATGTGCTGATGCTGTTCTATAATTTCTTGCAGGTCAGCCTTGCCAATCCGGTCGCACTGCTGCACGGCAACAGCGTGGGGGAGCGTGAACCTAAGGTAAAATGGATTTCGGCAGTGGCTGGCATTGGGTGCATCGTTGCAGGGTATTATATTGCCGTGACCGTTCAGGGCATCTTGGAAGCGGTCAATATGTTCTTTATAGCGGTGCTTCTGGTGATTGCCGGAACCTATGCGCTCTTTTTGTCTGTGAGTATTGCTTTTTTGAAAATACTTAAAAATAATAAGAAATACTATTATCAGACGACACATTTTATCACCGTGTCAGGAATGCTTTACCGCATGAAGCGCAATGCGGTCGGGCTTGCCAATATCTGCGTGCTGTCCACCATGGTTCTGGTAATCATCTCGACGACGGTGTGCCTGTATGCGGGCGTGGAAGATTCTTTGAAACAAAATTTTCCAAAAGAAATCAGCGCAACGCAGTATTTTGACCATGTTCCAGCGCGGGCAGACAGAGAATACCTTGTAGAGCAGGTTGCGGCGGCGGCAAAAAAGCAGAACAGAGAAATGACAGATGTGTCATCATATATGGACATTGTGACGGTGATTCACATGGACGGAAATGTGATAGAGCACTATGACAATGAAAATCCTACTTACGATTTTACAGATATGGGGATGCTCTATGTGATGGCGCGGGCGGACTATGAGAAATTTACAGGGCATACCTATGAGCCGATTGCGCCGGGAAGCGTGATGGTGGCAGCATCACATCTTTTTGAGGAGGACTCTATTGAAATTTTTGGGACAACGTATTTAGTGGCGGATAAGACAATGTTTCCGGACAATTTCCCGGACAGTGAACTTCAGGCAGTTCTGGGCAATAAACAGCTGATTTACATTGTGGTGGAGGACGAGCAGGCGCTGGAACCGTTTGCGGCTTATGAAGTGCGCCACCATATCGAACTGGATACAGATGGGACGCCGGAGGAGAGAAAGGCGTTTGCAACAGCAGTGGAGGAGGCGCTTGGGGCGTGCAAGGAAACTACAGCGTTCACATCAGGTATGCTCATGTCAAGGGCGCATCAGCGTGAAGAGTACATGGCATTAAACGGCGGCTTTTTGTTTCTCGGGCTGTTTCTTGGAATTTTGTTTCTGATGATCACAGTGCTGATTATCTACTACAAGCAGACCTCGGAGGGCTATGAGGACAGGGAGAGATTTGCGATTATGACCAAGGTCGGCATGGGGCGTGATGTGGTGAAGGCTGCAATCAACACGCAGGTGCGAACCGTATTTTTTATGCCGATTATCGTTGCCGTCCTTCATCTGACAATGGCATTTCCGATGTTAAAGATAATCATGTATGTGTTCGGCCTGATGAATACAGAGCTGTTTGTCGGCTGTCTGGTGGTGACATCCGTAGTGTTTGCGGTGATTTATTTTATCGTATTCCGCATTACATCGCGCAGTTATTACCGGATTGTCTATTAAAAGCTGATTTATGGTATACAAAAATTTAACTTGACAATAAAATCATGAAACGGTATAGTTATTCCTGTACGAAGGCGCTGGCTGGACAGCCGGCGCAGTGTAGTACGCTAACATATATTAGATCACGCTAGGGGTGCACATCGCTGAGACTTTACCCTCATTACTTGAACCGGATAATACCGGCGTAAGGAAGCAGTATAGGAATCTGTATTGATACAAAGTACGCTTTAAGCAGGAATATTCTTGTCAATAGATGGAATATTGTATTGTTTAAAGAGTGATGCTGAACCTCCTCGCGCATACACGAAGGAGGATTTTTTTATGTTGTACAATGTCGTAGTAAATGAATGGGAAGAAACAACCTATGTTCCTACAGCACTTGGAAATGGGCTGCTTGCAGCCTTGATTGCAGCGCTGCTTGTAGCTGCTGTTTTTGCAGCGAGAATTCACGCAAAAAAAACACCTGTAATTGAAAGTGCCAAACATAAACAAAAGCTTAGCATAAAGCAGCTTGTATTTTGTGCAATGGCGATTTCCCTTGGCACAGTACTGTCCAAGATCAAATTATTTCACTTTCCTTATGGAGGTTCAATCACGCTGCTGTCAATGCTGGTAATCTGCCTGCCAGGGCATTTTTATGGGCTTGGCGCGGGGCTTTTGACAGGGGTTGCCTATGGTGTGCTGCAGCTTTTGATTGACCCTTATGTATTGTTTCCGATGCAAGCGATTGTGGATTATGTTCTTGCATTTGGAGCGCTTGGACTGTCAGGACTTTTTTCCAATGCAAAAAATGGACTGATAAAAGGGTATGTGGCAGGCATCTTGGGACGCTATGTATTTGTGGTAATTTCCGGCTGGATTTTTTTTGCAGCCTATGCGTGGGAGGGCTGGGCACCGCTTCCATATTCCATGGCATATAATGGAAGCTATATTTTTACAGAAGCGGCTGTCACTATCATTATTCTTTGTCTTCCCTCTGTAAAAGCTGCGCTAGGAAGGATTCGCAGGATGACAGCAGAATAAAAAAGTAGAAAAACCCGCTCACCACACCGCAAAAAATGAGTACAAGGAACCTGTTACCCCTGAAAATATAATTTCAACGGTTCCCGTTGATTTTTTCGCTCGTTCTGCGTATAGTAGAAGTAGGGAAAACCCTACTTTCCATATTTCAGAAAAGTGGTGCAAAATCGTGTTAGCAAATGCGTTTGTGGACAATGCCAAAGTCATGGCAAAAGGGCAAATCATAATTCCGAAAGATGTCCGTGATGTGCTTGGTGTGTCAAACGGTGATCGGGTCACTTTTATCGTTGAGGGAAACACCGTTCGTATTGTCAATTCTGCTGTGTATGCCATGCAGGTGCTTCAGCAGGAAATGGCCGGAGAAGCAGAATACACCGGACTGACCTCGGAAGATGATGCTATGGCACTCGTAAAAAGAATTAGCCAGTGCGTTTATAAATACATAGGTAAATAAAATCTTACCTATGTATTTTTATGAACATTAAACTGGATATTGTCTGAACATTGCGAACTTTTAAGATAAATCAGCAAGGAGGAATACTTATGATAAAGGTTGCTATTTGTGATGATGAAAATATGATTGCCAGTCAGATTGATAATATGATCTTAAGAATTTGCCAGAAAGAAAATATCTCTGTAGAGACAGATGTATTTTATTGTGGTGGTTCTCTGGAAAAAGAAATACTTTTGGGGACTAAATACGACCTGATATATCTTGATATTCGAATGAAAGATGGTGACGGGATAACAACAGCTAAAAATATCAGAAAGATGGACGAAAATGTATTGCTGATTTATGTATCAGGGTATGACAGGTATTTAATGGAGCTTTTCCGGTTAGATGTATTTACGTTTATTAAAAAACCTATTGATGCAGAACTGTTTGCAAGCACCTTTTTGGATGCACATAGAAAAATAGGAAATAACAGATTTTATTTTGTTTTCCGCTATAAAAATACGGAATATAAAATCCCCTGTATAGAAATACTTTACTTTGAAAGCAAGGGTAGAAAAATTAATTTGTATGGCAAAAGTAACAAAATGGGATTTTTTAACGGGAAATTATCTGACGTAGAAATCCAAATCGCAAAGGGGAAAATCCCATTCTTAAGAATTCATCAATCATTTCTTGTGAATTATCATTATATAAAATCACGTTCTAGAACCGAAGTAACACTAACAACAGGAACAAAGCTTCCGATCAGCGAGGATAGACAAAAAACTTTTGGAGAACAATACAACAAAATAATAGGAAATGAAATACAATTATTTTAAACATAGCAAGGAATATTACAATTTCTTGTATGAAAGCAAATTTGGCTACAAACTGCATATTCTTAGCAGGGAGAAGAAAATGCTGCATTAATGGTATACAATCAGTATATTACAGATAATTGAGTTTCTTAAATGACGGCTGGATCAAGAGTTATTGCAGATGGTCAAACAGGTTGTCATGAGGTAAAAGCAGATGAGTAATTACATATTAAATACAGCAATGGTTATAACAACGATGTGGATTGTCAGGAGATTCTGGAGTATTTTTTATGAAAAAAAGAAAACTTCTATTTTAATTGTAATGATATGGATAATCTTTGGATTATTTCAGGTATATTTGCACATAAAACAGAAAGATGCAAATATATTGATGACAATTTGTAATATTATATTGATTTTGCTGATAGCAATTTTGGGATATCATTGTACTGGAAAACAGAAATACTTTCTGGTGGCAGTCTTTTCGGTAGTATGGGCATTAACAGAATTTTTAGTTTTTTTTGTTTTAAACCTTATTTTGGAACCAGCAGAAAGTATGTATAATATAGGTGCAGTCATTACCAAAATATTAATGATGATATTTGTATATGTAATAACATCATATTGGATTAGGCAGAGGGGAGAGTTTGTGCCCCATTACTATTACTTATATTTACTGTTTTTTCCTGTTGGAAGCATTTATATTTCTTTCAGTATATTTAATTATGGAAAAAATCATGCATTATCCTCAATTGCCGTAATGACAATTCTTCTTGCATTTAATGTTATCATTTTTGAATTATATATAAAGATGAATGAAGTGTTTATGAGTGAATGTGATAAAGCAGTATATGCTCAGCAGATTGATATGATATCTGGAAATACTGCTGAACAAAAAAGAATCATGGAGGAATTTTATAAAGAAAAACATAATTTGACAAATGAACTTGTCTCGTTAAAAGGATATATTGAGAAGGGTGATATTGATGGTATAATTGAAAATCTGGACAATATTATCCACAGTAACCAATACGCAGAAAAAATTTCCAACAGTGGAAACAGTACAGTGGATGCCATAATAAATTTCAAGTATGCAGCTGCAAGTAAATTCGATATAAAATTCAGTTTAAAAATATTTATACCAGATGAATTTCCCATAGATATTTGTGATATAGGTGTTGTTCTTGGTAATGCGATAGATAATGCAATCGAGGCTGTACGGGAGTGCAGAAATCAAAAGAAAATAATTGAGATATCAATGGGGGTAAAAAAAGAAGCATGGGTTGTCGTGATAAAAAATCCGTATGAGCATAAAATAGAAAAAAGCCGAACGGGAATACCCGTATCTACTAAAAAGGAAAAACACAGGCACGGTTTTGGCCTAAAATCCATATTGAGAATTGCAGATAAGTACCAGGGGGAAGTAGTGATTGAAACGAAAGATGGTATTTTTTCTTTAATAATAGTATTAAACTTCGGGGAATTTTGACAGCTATTTACGGATTATTGACAGTTCTTCTTAAAAACAATGTAGAATGTATATACTATATAAAAAAGGAAGGGAGAAAGATTTCATGAAGTTAAAATCAATTATTACCATTACCGTATCTTCTCTTGGTGCGACAACAAAATTTATTCCAGTGCCAGTAGTAATTCTTTTATTAAGTGTACAAATATCCGGCTGTTCCAATAAGCAGTCGGATTTGCCTGAGCAGGAATTCTCCTGGATTCAGGAAAATGATTTAAAAGAAAGTCAAACTACTATTGAAGTTTTTAGCGATGAGAATACAGTATCTGCCATGGAAGCTGAGAATCATTCGGAAACCATAAATCGTGCAGACGAGGCAAAAACAGATCATGATCCCCAGCCACAAGAAAATAACACTATTTCTGCTAATACAGTTAATTCTTCTCAGAATGCTCCTCAAGCAGAAAAAGGTAATCTGGTAACCGACAACGATTATTATCGGGCTGCAACAAGTATTTCCTCTGCTGAGGTAGAACGGTATGCAGCGCAGGTCAGGCAGCAGTTTTTGGGGCAGGATTGGTCAGCAATTTCT
>OFGM01001683.1_pt1 | contig 12295 bp, 16 predicted proteins | sample 1521741 | NCBI WGS metagenome assembly OFGM01 (sample SAMEA3504079, study PRJEB24116) | mouse gut metagenome | biome: mouse gut; feature: mouse-associated habitat; material: faeces | place: Denmark | collected 2011
AATATAAAGCTATGTTTGCAACGATGTATTCTTCCGGAATGCGTGTTTCCGAAGTAATCCATCTGCATTATGATGATATCTCCCGTACAAATATGCAGATCCATGTCCGGGATACAAAAAACCGGATGGATCGCTATACGATTCTTTCCAAACGGTGTCTGGACATCCTTACACAATACTGGTTTGAGAAAGGACGTCCCCGTGGAATCCTGTTTCCTAATAAATTTACCGGTAATTACCTGACAGTCAATACACTGGAGCAAGTGATGCGACGGGCAGTATCCGATGCTGGACTTCCAAAGAATGCAACGCCACACTCTCTCCGTCATAGCTTTGCAACTCATCTGATGGAGCAGGGAGTAGAACGACAGAATATTCAGGCACTGCTTGGACACCGTGACCCAAAATCTACGGAAGTTTATCTCCATGTCAGCAATAAATCCCTCATGGGAATCCAAAGCCCATTTGACAGGAAAGAAGGCGCGGACTATGAATAAGCCCACCATTCAGGATATTTTCCAGTGTTTTTATCCGGCATACCTTGAAAAGTATTCTCCTTCTCCAGAACAGGCAAAAGTCGCTCGGAACATCTTGAACTGCAAAACCGGGGCATATGGTGCAAACGTCAGTATATGCGAAGACTGTGGTGCTGTTCAGATTCACTATAATTCCTGCCGTAACCGTTGTTGTCCCATGTGCCAGGCTGTTCCAAAGGAAATGTGGATGGATGCCCGCAGAGAGGACGTGCTTGATGCACCTTACTTCCATCTCGTATTTACAGTTCCGGATATCCTGAATCCGGTTATTTACAGTAATCAGAAGCAACTGTATGACACACTGTATCACGCTGCTTCTGCTACAATCCGTGAACTGGCTGCTGACCCCAAGCATCTTGGTGCTTCTGTTGGATATATCTGCATCCTGCATACATGGGGTTCTGAAATGAACTTTCATCCCCATATCCACACAATACTGCTCGGCGGAGGATTGACGCCCAAAAATGAATGGAAGGATAACGGCACTGAATTTTTCCTTCCAGTCCGGATCATTTCCAAAGTATTCCGTGGAAAATACATGGAAGAATTGAAAGTGCTTTGGGAAACCGGTCAGCTTGAGTTTCATGGGACAGCCGGAAAATACCGCAACCACTATGCATTTAAAGAACTGCTTAATTCCTGTTACTCTGCGGAGTGGATTCCTTATTGTAAGAAAACTTTTAACGGCGCACAGTCTGTGATTGATTATCTGGGAAAATACACCCATCGGATTGCCATCAGCAATCACCGCATCATCTGCATGGATGATGAAAACATTACTTTTTATGTAAAAGATTACCGGAACAAAGGACAATGGAAAGAACTGGTCCTTTCTGGTGTTGAATTTATACGACGGTTTCTGATGCATGTGCCGCCAAAACGTTTTGTCAGGATTCGGCATTATGGTTTGTTATGCTCCCGTACTAAAAGCAAGAAACTTACTTTGTGCCGAAATCTTCTTGGATGCCAAAAGTATCTCTCGAAACTTCGAGGTAAGGAAATGCCGGAAATATTAAAACAGCTTTATGGGATAAATATTTGTGTGTGTAAAGCCTGTGGTGGGCATCTTGGAAAACCACAGCTTCGAATGCCACAAAGATGTTAAAATCTTATTCTTTCATACGTTTTCTGAAGCCTCAAAGTTTGAGGTTTTATTGTTATGCCCATTTATCTGGAATTACTTGATTTCTATAGCTTCCGCACAGAAAATCCTGTATAATCATGGGCAAGAACAAAAGATTGAAAGTCCATAGGTAGAAGCTACCCGGACGCTCACTTTGTTCAATTAGGTCAAATCGAAAATGGTGTAAACGAAGGGGCAGTTCACTGGAATGCCAAAACTGCTTTTTCGTTTACCCCATCATCGATTCTAACCTAAAGAATTTGTGTTTCAAACGCAATAAGGCTTCTATTTTGCAGATTATTCAAAGCTGAAAAAAGTATTGTGTTTAGTCGGGTATTGCATCTCATATAAAACTTATTTAGTTCCCATTCTGTAACATCACAATATTCTATTTCTGCTTTCAATATCTTTAATGGTATTTTTTTGTAATTATTGTTAATCATCCCTAATAAAAGCCATAGCTGATTTTTTGTTGTATAACAAACCTGCCCTTGTCTGTAATAGATATATTTCAAAAGAATTGTTTCTATATATTTTAGATAAATATTCCTATTTCCATTTTTTCTACCATCATCAGTAGGTAACGGTTCATCATATATATCTAAAATAACAAGACTTCTTCCTCGTCCTTTTTCCATTTTGAAATATCTTGCCCATCTTTTTAATTGCGCCTTATATGAATTACTGCCAGATTTTAAAGGTTTTTCATTTAATAAAACGCATAATTCCTTATATCCTTTTGGAAGGAACATCCCTTCATCTATATTCGTTGTATCGACTTCTTGCTCTATGACCAAATTTGCTTTTTGTGTATTATTGCCATTGTCCTCTTTTGAATCAGAAACAAATAATTTCCAGGCTTCTTCTAATAGGAAAATAAACTTACCTATAATCTCTCCCACTAATCCCATCAGTTCATCAGGATCAGAATAATCATCTACAGTGCTACATATAGCCATGATCGTACCAGCTATGAAAAAATCATATTCATCTCTTATGTCACTCATTATGGAACGTATATCATTTTCAATAATCTTATCTATAGTATCTTTATTGCATCCCCTTTTCTGTACATAATCCAAAACAAAGATTATGTTTCTGAATACCCTTATCATTCCTTGTGTACTTTCAACAGGCAATACCCATTTTAACTGTAATGGCTTATAAGCATCCGTAGTCTCGCTATTTGTCATTGAATAAAGTGTCTCTTGTAAAACAGTGCAAATCCTATCTTTTGTTATTGCTGTAATACTCAATAACTCATTCCTCCTCCGTCACTTCTAAAATCTTCTCAATCTTTTCTCCAATCACATTCTCACCAACACGCAAATAAACAGTCACAACATTTTCTGAATATGGATTCATTGCACCTGAATAAAGTATGTATTCACCTTTTGTAGATATATTTCTTTCATAGTGCCAATCCACAAAATCAGCAAACACACCAGATTCACAGAGAAAATTCAAACTGTCTTTGAATTTATCAGTATCTATGATTTCTGTCTTTCTGGAAGTTTTGTAATATATTTCTGTTTTTTCAATTACTAACAGGTTATCTGTAATCGTCTGTTGCAATTGTCTTGTTGTGGTTCGTTTTCTCATAGCTCAATATTCTCCCTTTCTACAGGCGGCATATCATCAAATACACCGCCTATTCATAGTCTCACTCCATAAATCCGATCGTAACTACATTCCTACATCCACCTACACTGTCATTCTCAGGATACATATAAACATTGATCACTCTTTTTGATGGCAGATAGAACCAGTCCTGAAACTTTTCTACATCCTCTACAGATTCTATCTTGTTAATATCAATGAACATGTTGGAATTGATTTCTATAGGATATAAATCTGTTCCATCTTCTGATTTATCTATGGGTTTCTTGCCCAAATTGCCAAAACATAATAATGTATGATCTTTTATTGCGCTGCATTCTGTGAAATAAAGATCGCCTATTTCAATATCTGTATTTTTTGCGCTTTTCTCATCAAGACAATCACTGTTCAAGTGAATCTGATAACTGCCTCCTGCCCCATTATGATCAATCAATGCCTTTAAAAAATCTGATGTTTTTATAACCATGTTTATGTATTCTCCTCTCTTTTGTTTATAGTCCTTCTGTATCGAATCCTGTAAAAGCAGCTAATTCTAAGAATGACATACCATTTTCACCTGCCTGGATTACATTGTTTCCGTCTACTACCTGATACTTTGTCACACCGTAGCCATCCTTCATTGTTTGAATATATAAGCCTTCTTCTTTCAAAGAATCCTCCACCATTTTCATAGTAAGTATTGGCTGTACATTTACTGCCTGTTCTCGTCCATCTTTACCGGCTCCAATCTCATAACTGACGATATCATCCTCATTCAGATACCGAAATTTATCCATGATAATGTTGCTATGATGGACAAATACGTCTTTTCCTTCTGAATCTAAGATAAAGCCATAGCCTTTCTGAGTGTTAAACCATTTACATGTACCTTGCATTTTTTAAATCTCCTTTTCGTTTTAATAGTTTATTTTGGATAGGCAGCATTTCACTACCTACCCATATTTACTTCTACATTTACGATTCCAGTTCATTTAACAAATCCAAACTTATCTGTCTACATTTTCTTTTCGGTTTTTCTTCATTCTGCTTATTTATACTTGCCACTATTCGTTCTCTCATTGTCATTTCAGATTTATTTCTACTTTCCAATAAACGTTCTCTTGCTGTCATTGATTTTTCTTTGACAACTGTCTTCCACTGTGGAATATGCACTTCCTTCAAGTATTCACATAATACCTCTACATCTGATTCCTTCAAGCAATCCATACCACCTTTAAATCTGGATAAAGCATTCACATCCACGCCCACATTCAAAGCAATGGACTTTAACATCAAGCCTTGATTTGTAATCTCTATCAGCTTGTTTCGTACTGAATCGTTATTATGCAACACTTCCTATAACCTCCACTTCTATTTTTCAGGTAAGGAATCAGCATATTCTGACCGCGATAATATATTTACTGATTATCTGTGATTAGCTATTGCTAATCCCTTACTAATTCTGATTAAGTTTGATAAACTTACATGAATAACCAGTCTCTATTCGATTTTTTCTTCTCTGGTTTCGGTTTTTCGGCAGTAATATCTCCCAAAAAGTCAATACTTTCTGTTAATTTGCGTTCACTTGTAGCCGTCAAATTCCTTTTAATCGTGTCTTTGTTGTCCTCAATCCTCTGTTTGATTTCTTCCAACTTCTTATATGGAAGAGAACAACCAGAAATTGCTAATACAGTAGCATCAGATTCCCACCCTTCAAATGTAGCAAGTGGTTTTCCAACACTTTCAATTATTTCATTCAGTCTCACATTGTTGTTAGAATTTACCAATGCTATATTTGCCACTACACCATCATTCTCCAACGGTACATAGATGTTATCTCTGATCCTCTCAATCACTGTTTGAGTAGTTGCTTTATCGGAACCTTGCTTATTCACAATACAAGTTCCCTTTTGTGATAGAACATTCTCAATCTCTGCCCGATCAACCACACCCCTTGTAGAAGTTGTCTCGCAATTCAAAAATGCATCCAGATAGCAAGCAAACTGTTCATTCAGGACTAATTTCTCTTTATTCTTATTGTTATCAATGATGAAAGTCGCACCACCACCCTCTATGGTTTCTAATTCCTGGAAAAACTCATAGCAGTTCATATATTCTTTCATACTGGCATTATCATCAGGTGTACACGTTACCACACAAATAATTTTGTCCGTTTCCGCTTGTAATCTCATTTTTATAGCTGGCACAATCGCACTACCAGAACCACCACCTGAACTTCCCATAAGAAAAATAACTCTACAATCCTTGAATCTTTCCTTAATCTCATTGATAAGCAAGTCAAAATTCTCACAATTATTTTCTGCCAACAACTGTTTTGCCTTTTTTCTTTCCTTGCTACTACCATATCCACCAAGAATATGATATTTGCTTTCTTCTGGTATATCCAAACCATTCAGATCCGATTGAGCCGTATTCGCTGCCATTATAGGATATTCTTTTACATGAACACTCCTAGCCATATTGCCGCCCATCTGCCCTAAACCTACAAAACCATACCATCCCTTAACATTCATTGTTGCATCCATTCTTTTCTTCCTCCATATCGTCATATTTTTTTAGTAGTTCCAAACCTAATTCATTGATAAAATAGCTGTTTGCTCTTTCTATTTTTACACCAGATTCTACCAAATTTCTTTTTTCAAGAATCCTTATATGCTTATACAATGTATTAGATTTATTTCTTCCTTCTTGTTCCGAAATTTCTGATACTGTCATTGCCCTTATGTAATTCGTGGCTTTGTTAGTCCGTAAAATCCGCATAATTACATACTGTGTTCTGACTAACTTTTCATTCACTCTTATCACCTTCTCTTTTTTAATGATATTCTCTTTTTCTTTCTTACTAACTCTGATTAATTGCGGTAAAAAAATAATTGGCTTTTAGCCTGTATCATGTATTCCCACCTTTTTTACTTCTGTTTTCTTCTGCTTTTGGTACGGATAGATGCTACACATACCCATCCGACACTCTGGATTGTAAGATTTACAACCGTCACACTCTTTTCGCTTCCAAAGCTTCTTTCTCAATAAACACCACTCTCCTTTAATATTTGCTTTTCTAAACCACACTGATTTTGTCTTTCAATATTAAATACACATTCTAATCTAGCTTTTCCCCACTTTGAGAAAAATTTTTTAATATTTTTCCTCTCATCATTCAATAGTAAAAAATTTTGTTGCTCATAACTATCTTCTACTTTTCAAATTAGATTTTCTCTGTACAACTTATAAATAATAAAGTTGTATCTATATTTTCTATGTTTGAACGGAAAATATTTAAAAATATAATTCTCAAGATGACATTCAAAACACAAAAAACTGTAATATGTATCATATCTTAGTGAAAAATGACATTATAAATTGCACATATTAGCATATATTAGGTCATTTTTATTGTAATTTCTGTTTTTACTTACATTTCTGCATTTTCAGAAACCATTTTAAACATAATAAAAAGCAAATCATTTTCACATTCACTAATTAATACGCTTTTATAGAAATAGCACAGTATTTCTTCCATTTTCTTTTGTTTTATATTATTTTCTATATTTATAAACTGATTTACTTTTGCAGAACATCGTGTTAAACTATTAAAAATACCTTTACTTTTTTAATATGGGAGTTGATATTATGAAACTATCCTATGACGGGTTATGGAAAATGCTTTATAATCTGAATGTATCAAAAATGGAGTTTGCTAGAAATGTTGGAATTTCCAATGCTACATTAGCTAAGTTAGGCAAAAATGAGCCAATTTCTTTGACAGTGTTAATGAGAATATGCGAACACTATAACTGCAAGGTAGAAAACATCGTAAAATTTATTCCTGATATGGAAAGTATAAATCCAAATATTTCAACAATGAAAGTTGGAACAATTTTAATTTGTACCTCGTTCCCGTTAGGAACTTCTGTGCGATCTAAAAATCGTAGTGTCAGAACAAATATATTAAGGAAACATCCGGGTGTTGTATTACAAGAATGTCTAAATGATGGATATGTTCCTAGAATTTTGGTCGCTCCTTTATCATACGATCAGTGCCCAGATACAATTTTTGATATCCAATTTAAAGATTTAACATTGAATGACAACTTTATAAAATCTGGTTATATTCAATTAGGTAAAATGGGGTTTGCATTTCAAGAAGATGCTGAAAACATTATAGGACATATGCCCGAATATTATATGAATAAAGCACTTGGAGATTTTGAAAAAATCAAGTCTATTCTTAAATTTTAACGAATCACTATCTACCATGAAATCACGTTTTCAAGTCCTATACTTAAGATAGCAATGACAACAATCAAGGGCAGTCTGTGTTATACCATCAATGCAGAACTGCCCTTTCCCTATTATTTCTTATAGTATGAATCATAGTAACCGTATCTCTGACAGATTTCATGTATTGTTTCAGCGTAGATACTTCTGGAATGCTTATGTGGATCATTGTTGTGATTCTTCTTATATAAATATAAATCTTTCACATCTTGCCAAAATCCACAATCTTTGATCCAATCAGTTTTTTCATCTAATAAATAGAATCCTCGTGGCTGCTCATTCCAGGAATAACTTTTTTGCTTCTTATTGAAATGGATATACTCTTGCCTTTCATTACCATCATCATCTGTATAATCATTTACTATGGCAAAGTCACAGCTATGTAGAATTTTTGAATTTTTCTTATCCTTTACCTTAATGGTAATAACTCTTGTAGAATCTTCAGCATCGTCATAACCATAACGATGGATAATCTTATTGAGCGCAAGCCTGATTTTTGTTTTGATTTCTTTTGCGGAATATCTGCTATCATCATCATTAACATGAATATCAACATCAAAGTCAAAACCTTTATTGGCTTTTACATCATATGTCACCATATCTCGCTTTACGCTGCCTACAAAACAATATTGGAAAGTGAAACACTGGCGAACTTCATTTTGTACAGATTGGATGATCTGTATCAGTTCTTTCTTTGCAGAGGATAATTGTTTTGGGTTTACATACTGGAAATTGTACATTTTGATTTTCTCCTTTTCTTGATTCAATTTTTTATTTATCCCCATGCCCACCATTTAACCACTGTTAAATCATTTCATTATACTCCCTTGCAATAATCTGTCAAGAAATATTGAAAACTCTTGATTTCTAAAGTCCATAATGTTATTATCAGAATAGAAACCGGTGTACGAATGGAGTGCATCGCTAATCTATAAAAATTTTAGATTGGAGGTAACGCCGATGGATATAATGATTACTATTGCCGTTATTGTTATTTCAATTTGTTGTGTAATTACCATTAAAATTTTTACAAAAGATGGTAAACATGATCTTGAAATTCAGGCGGGAAAATTTCGACTTTCTATTAAAAAGCACGAGTAACAAAACTTGAATATCCACATTGAAACTATTTGTACTTAATTTAAAAGCCAGTCCGTTTATCAGACTGGCTTTGTTTATGTGGTCACTGGACTACTCTAAAATGGCACATTTTCAGCATAGATTTTATAAAGAATCCAGTAAAATGAAGGCTTTCTCATATGGTCCATATCAAGAAATGCCTATTTTTCAATGTTTTTAGCATATATGGAGTGCGAAGAATGGCTTATTTTCGGTTGTGCTTGGTCTGGTCACACTGAATTATTACTTTGCTCCAAATCCACTGCATATTCTTAAACAAAGTTCTTTAAAATTCTCGTCAACCTCTATTATTCCTTCATGCCATTTCATTTCCTTAGTTCCAAAAGAATAATCATATGCTTCTTTTATTTTTTCAAATCCCATCTGAAATTTTTCTTCATCGTCTTTTTGTTTACCCCTTTCTTCTCCAAATCGACTAGCCAATTCCCGTAAAGCAGGAACATTTTCAAATAATTCCGTCAATATATTCCCTTCTCCATTCAAAAATTTTCTTTTCTCATTTTCATCCTTTATACCTAATATTGCGACAATCGGAATAAATGCAGAAAACATAAATCCACGATAACCATTATCATTAACATAATTAGATGATGCTGCAAACGAAATATATTCGTAATAACGCATATTTTCTCTGAGTGATAGTCTAAAATAATCATTTAATCCTGATGCAACATTTTCTAAACGATATTGTCTATCTGTAAAACTTACTTGTGATTTTTCTCCAAATCGAGTATCTATTTCTGGGAGATAAACATTTCTATCAAAAAACTTATCCAGATAACCTGTAGAATCAAAATTTGTACCGTAATATTTTGAAATAGAGTGAATTAACTGCTCTCTATTTATAGAAGCAACAAATATTATTCTATCATCATCAAAATAATGCTTAATACGTTCCAACATCTCTATAGCAAAGTTTGGTCTACAACGATCCAATTCATCAATAAAAATAACAAGTTTTTGGACATTCTCAACTATAATACTATTAAATACCTCTTTTACTTTATCACGAATTTCTTCTTCCGTTTTTACTGCCGATAATAAATCTTTACCTTGTATTGCTTCTTTCATATTTCTAAAATTTCCGCCTATTTGGAAGCCACCTATTGATATAGATGTAAAATCTAATAATTCAGCCACTTTATCATTAAAAGAACCTATATTCAATTTTGAATTACAGTATTCCTTATATTTTTTCGTTATTACCAGCATTAAAGACATCAACGGATCAACATGGTTGTCATATAGCCATGCATCATAATATATTGGAAGATATGTATAGTTTATTTTGGTTTTTGATAATAAACTATTGGAAAATACATCTTCAACGTCTTGTTCTATATCTAATCCTTTAAATTTTTTAGTAAGATAATTTAATGTTTGTTCAATCTGTCTCACATAAAATGTTTTGCCAGCTCCCCATTTTGCATCAAGACTGATAAACATATTCCCTTCTATCTGCTCCAACGCCATAATAAAATCTTTAATATCCTGTGTTCTGTTATACTTATTTTCTTTAATTGAATTTAGTACATTTTCTGTGGTTGCTTCTTCTGCTAACTTTTTCATATAATCCCCCAATTATGATTTTTCTCTTCTTACACCCTTAAAATGTGTACCATCCTGCTTAACATCCATAAATTGTCCTGTTTCGGTATTACGTTTTACCCACTTCTTTGTTACTGGATTAAATGTCTGTGATCTCCCCCTAACCATACCTTTTCTCTGTCCATCTCCTATTGGTGCATTCTTAGCCATAAAATATACCTCCTTCAAAATTCAATAAAAAACACCCGAAAACGCATAATAATAACAATACTCTGCCTGTTATCCTAAGTTTCGTATGTTATCTTCCGCAGTAATCGAGTGTATCTCTAATATTTCTTCCTTATGTATGCTAGTGATGATAGCACAGCTTTTAAAGTTTGTCAATATATGGTATGAAAAATTTTTTATGCAGACACTAGATATTGTATTTGTGATATTGGTAGTGTCTATGAATATGGAATACTTTATATAATGGAAATATTATTGAATTATTTTAATCTGATTATTTCAAATCACTTCCGAACTCAACCAGAATAATTAATTTTCCATAATAACATTACCTCAAAACCCTTGAAAATCCTATCTTTTCAGCACTTTTCATCATTCCTACCACAAAATATATACTTTTTTCTTCATATATTTCTATATATAGTTATAACTAACTATAATTTCACGCTTTAAACCAGTGCAAACACGAACCCAATACCGATACCCCAATTTTAGGGTATTTTGCTGTATCTTAGGTTCCCATTATCAGCAGTCACAAAACGAGAAAATCATTGAAAATACAGTATTTTTAACACATTCTTGCTTATCAGAGCACAATATTTGTACCACTCCACCGAACAATCCACAAAATCACACATTTTTCTCTATTCTGCCAGCATTCACTTTAAACCAACCGCACAAAAATCCTTAATTTTCCTATGTTTCAAGCATTTACAATCAAATTTCCCGAACACTACCGAACCATGCAAAGTTTATACAAATACTTTTACATATCAATTCCAATATACCATATAAACGCAAAAAATAGGAGAAGCCATAACCGAAGCTATGACCTCTCCCCAAATCAATCAAATATATCAAAGGTAATCAGCCTATGATACCAATTTTAAAAACCTAACAACTGCATTATACCACTAATCTTGATACCTTACTATATGTAAAATGTTAATTTTTTATCCACACTCACACAGCAACCTGCATATATTCACCTTTATCATTCTTCTCATACACATATTCCGATTCCTTACCAAAGAATAATTCTTCTGATGTGCTATCCCATACACGGATATTACCTTCACTATCCAATATAATCCATGTATCATTATCACACCAATTACAAGTTAATATGTAAAATTCATAATCTTCTGATTCATCAGATATAAAGGCGTGTTCTCCAAAACAGAAATGAATACCATCCAGATCCTTCGCATTAGCATCTTTGCGATATAATACCGGTTCTGGTTCATCATAGATTACTTCCATTTCAATCAGTTTACCATTTTCCATAGCATACTGTTTTTCGTTCTTGTTGATAAAATCCCATGCATCCGCTTCACTTGGAAAGAATCTAATTCCTTCAAATCTCATAGCTTCATCTTTCTTTGTTTCCAAATTGCTGTAATGTACGCAAAAGCCGTTTTCCATTCCTGGCTGATATTTAGCAGCAATTACAGGTTTTGTCATATATACTTTTGCATAATGTTCAAAAACATTGTTTAACTTAAAATTATCTACATTCATTGGTCTGATACCTCTCTTCCTTCCGAATCTTCTCCAACTTTTCTTTTTTCTGATTCTTATATCTTACCCTTGCCCTCGGCTTATATTTATCGCAATGCTGACAGTAATGAGCATGATCCGCTTTTCTGCCCTTCTTACATAATCCAGCGCATACATAATATAAGCATGGTGTTTGTCTATCTGTTGCCATTAAATCAATCCTTTCTTTTATTATTATTGTCCATTAGTTGATTCCTCCTTGTTATAATATAATCTCTCGGAATCTTTAAGCCAATAAACACAAGGCTTTCAGATGCCTTTT
>OFGM01001689.1_pt1 | contig 12266 bp, 10 predicted proteins | sample 1521741 | NCBI WGS metagenome assembly OFGM01 (sample SAMEA3504079, study PRJEB24116) | mouse gut metagenome | biome: mouse gut; feature: mouse-associated habitat; material: faeces | place: Denmark | collected 2011
ATTTTCAAACTTGCGGCTGCCGTAGCCGTGATAGTCATGTCGACGGGCTGCGAAAGGCGGATGGAGAAGGTCGGGGCAATTTATTCATGCGACGACTACACGGTGTATCCCGACAGTTTTGTGTCGCAGTCGCTGACCCTGACTGCAAAAGGGGACTCCATGATAATCAGGACCGACACCGGAGAACGGCTTGAGCGGGTGCACGGCACGAAAACCGACGGCATCACGATGTCGGGCAGCGACGGGCTGATAACGTATTTGTTCAACAGGGAGACACATGTGCCATCGGGCGATTATGATGAATTTACGCCTTACGGAATTTATGTCAGCGAATGTCTGCTTGACAGGGACAGTGCCGCGATGGCGGTAGACAGCCGTATTGCCGGAGGAGAGATTGTGGAATACGCGAAAGGGGCGTACCGTTGGCCCGTAGCGATGGCCGACGCGACATGGGGAGTGGCGGCAGCGGCAGTGTCGGCGACCGAAGCCGACGAAAAACGGGCGCACGACCGCGCAGAAGCGTTGAAAAAGCTTATTGACTGCGACATATATTATGTATATGACCGGCGGGAGGGATTGTTTGCCGGGGTGCCACCCGAGATGGACAGCCGGGAGATGCCAGACTGGGCCGGTGCGGGAGATGCGGCGGCGATGATGACCTTGGAGGGGAATGTCAGCAGGCTTGCAGCCATGCGCTGGGTGAACGCAATGCTGCCCGGTAGCTATGAGGAGGCGTTCGTTGAGGAATTGGGCGAGAATATAGCGAAGCGGTTCTGGATACCTAATCTCGGTATGCTGAGCCAGACGCTGTACCAGCGCCCGTATCCCGTGTCGGTGACAGCAGCCGACAACATAGCGCAGGCTCTTGCGGTGGTGACGGACGGAACGGGGGAAGCGATGGCATCGCGCATAATATCGAATACTCCGATGACGGAGGGAAAGGTGCCGGCGACCTATCCCGACCAGGGACTTGAGGGTGAGAGCCGTCGCGGGGCACTTACGTCGGCAATGTGGGCGATAGCGTCGGCAATGGAGAAGAATGGCGATGCCTGGGCGTTGAGTTATGCGAGTCTGGTGGCAAAGAGCGTCACCGACGGTTACGCCTTACGGCTGCTGCAGGGAGTGACGCTGCGCACGGTGTTCGGCCTGAGACCCGGATCCGACGGGCTGAGGATACAGCCATACGTGCATGACATGCTTGGCGATTATCACCGTGTAAGCGGATTGAAGTACAGAAACGGGACGCTGAATGTCACGGTACGCGGCAAGGGGGACGTGGTGTCGACATTCTCGATTGACGGAGTGATGAATGCGGAGGGGAAAGTAGGCACCGACATCGAGGGGGAACATGAGGTGGAGATAGTGCTTGCCGGAAGCACCGGAGTGTCAGACGGGATAAATGTGGCGGAGCGGAAGCAGATGCCGCGCGCCCCGGAGGTGACGGTGGAGAGCCCGCGCAAGTATTCGATAAAATCGGGTGAGACGGGATATTTCATAGTGTATCTCAACGGTGCGGTCGACGAGATTATAGGCCGCGGACAATATGAACTGTATAACGCTGCCCCGGTGGCGGCGGTATGTTTTGAAGCCGATGTGGCGAATACGGTGACCGGGTATGCCTCGAAAAACCGGCTTTATATTCCGGCCAAGGACAGTGTGTCGATTGCGTGCAGCGCCGTGGCTCCGACCGGCGGACGCGTGCTGGCCAATAAGGACCTGGCGTCGAAACATGTTGAGTCGACGCGTTATAAGAACGCAAGGATAGTGTTTGACTATGAATCGGCATCGGGGGGTGGATATTACGTGAGGCTGCGTTATCTCGACGGGCTCGGCATCGTAAACAAGAACAGGCAGTATGCGCTGCGAGTGTTGAAGGTGAACGGCGAGCAGGCCGGAGTGATGGTGCTGTCGCAGCGCGGTCCGGAGATGTGGAGTCCGGCCGAAGACTGGGCTTCGATGTGCGGCACGACGGAACCTATCGCGGTGGAGCTTGCAAGAGGCCGCAACGAGATAGCGGTAGAGTATTTCACGCCAAACGGTGTGGCCGGTTTTGACCATGACGGAAATACGGCCATACCTGTGGCACTTGAACTGATAAAACGATGAAAAGAATAGGGATACTGTCGGATACGCATTCGTGCTGGGACACGCGCTATGAGACGCATTTCAAGGATTGTGACGAGATATGGCATGCCGGCGACATCGGCGATATGAGCATAGTAAGACGGTTACAGGAGATTGCACCGGTGGTGCGCGCCGTGTCGGGCAATATCGACGGGGGAGAGGTGAGGCGTGCGTGCCGCGAGGTAGAGACGTTTGAAGTGGAGGGCGTCAGGGTGCATCTGCGTCATATCGGCGGTTATCCGGGCAAATATGCTCCGGGTGTGGAGCAGTCGCTCATCTACGGGAAAACGGGGCTGATGGTATGCGGGCATTCGCATATACTGAAAGTGATGTATGACAGCCGGCTCGGACTGCTGCATATCAATCCGGGGGCGGCGGGAACGCACGGATGGCAGCAGGTGCGCACGCTTGTGAAGCTGACAATCGACGGCGGGGAGATGCGCGATTTAGAGGTGATTGAACTTGGGAAAAGGAAGATTTGAGGGATTGTCGGGTGTTTCGGCTGCACCGGGGTGCAGCCCTACAATCCGCTCGTAGTCATTGAGGCTGTCCGCTGTATGGGCGCTTGTCGGTATATTTTTGCAAAAATAATGTAAAAATGTAAAGAAAAATGTAGAAAAATTTGGATATATCATAAACAGGGTGTATCTTTGTGGTCTAAATCTATTGTTCGTCTCTCATGAACGAAAACTTGTGGAGATGCCGCTGTGAAGCGTTGTCGAAGCAGGAGATAGATGATGAAAAGGAAATGTAAGTATGATATAATCTTAGTTTGATGTTGCAAACAACATTTAAATCACAAATCCTGCCTTTTGGCTTTAATCCGATTTTCCATGTGAAAGGAGTTTTCGGATTTTTTTTTATTTGTAGGTGTTGGTTGGCGATAAGGAGTCTGGGATGGATATGAGTAGCAGGCCCAATAGGGCCAATAAGCCTAATAGGGATTCATAAGACTATAAGTTTAATAAGACTAATACTAATGGGTGTGGTGTGACGGGCTTTTGTCAGGGGTCAGAGGGTGGAGAGAACTTTGTCGAAGTCCTGGCAGGAGATGTGACGGACGTTTATGCCGCGGAATTTTGAGATGGCGCGGTCGGTGGCCGCTATGCATTCGGGACGCCAACGGCGTGAGGAGGTTTCGGCGAGTGAGAACATGGCCATAGCGAAGCTGCGGGCGGCGTCGATGCGCAGTTCGGCTTCGGCATCGGTGACTATGAGATAGGCGAAGTTGTTGACGGCGAAGAAGTCAGGGTCGGACAGCTCGGTGCATATCTCCATGCTGGCCTGTAATTTTTCGCGGAAATGGTAACGTCTGACCTGCCGGTCGATGGTGTCGGCTGTCACTTCCTTGGAGTAGACGAGATATTTTACCCAGCTTTTAAGTTCGACGAAGCAGAATGTGTTGCCCGACCGGGATATTGTTATGGCATCGACCGAGGGTGGCATGTGTATTATGCCGTTTTTGCGGCAGTATATTTCCTTGATTTTATCGAAGTTGATTACGGGGGTCGTGACGGGGAGGGCGCAGCAGTCGGTCGACTGGCACAGTGAGTGCAGACGGCAGAGGGGGCCTACGAGGTCGCGGTGCCGGGTGCGCAGTTTTTTGAAGAGATCGCGGGTGGTCATGGTATGTGGGGGTTATTCCGCTTACGCGTCATCACGGGGCTATGATAGCTTTTTTGGTGGGGGGTAGCTATTTTAGTTATTTTTGCTATTGGAGCTTGTTCTTGGGGTGGCGTCAGTCGGGGGAGAGGTCCATTATTTCGTTGAGGGGTGCGGCGAGCTTTATGAAGATGCGGTTGAGGTCGTCGTTGACGCATTGGGTGATGGAGGTGGTGCCGTCCATTTCGGTGAGGTAGTAGTCGACGAACTGTTCGGCGTGGAGCTTGACTGCAAAGTGCCGGATGCCCTGAATGAAGTAGGGGGAATGGGTCGACACTATGATGGGCATGCCCTGTGCCGCGAGCATTACGAAGAAGCGGGCCAGCCGGATCTGCCACGATGGGTGGAGGTGGTTTTCGGGTTCGTCCCAGATGAGCGGCCGGTCGGGGGTGACGATTTTGTTGTCGAGAAGTATCTGGAGCAGTCCGAGGCTTTTTACTCCCGATGCTACATTGAGAGGCACGATGTCATTGTCGCCCTGACGGAACATGATGGCGTGGCGTGCGGGGTCGTAGAAAAATTCGCCTCCGGCAAGCTGGGAGAGTGACGCCGAGAGACCGGTGGCTCGTGATGAATGCAGGTCGTAGACGTAGCGGAGCGATTCTATCTTCTCGACGATGTCGGCCACGTGGGCAGGGAGCATGAGGGAGGAGAGACGGCTGTCGTCGTCGAAAAAGCGTGTTCCCGAGAGTTTGTCGAGAATGTCGAGGAGGTGGAGGTATAGCGGCGACTCGATGTAGGTGGCGTCGCGGAATGAGGCTTTTCCCTCGCACGATGTCACCGCGGCGTCGCCATGCGTAATGCCGTAGGAGAGCGAGAAGCCCGAGGCGTCGTCGGAGAATGAGACTGACGATGAGCCTCCGGCTGATGATATGTTGCCGAGAAATTCGCTTTGCAGCAGCCGGTTGAGGGCGAGGGATATGGCACCGTCGGTGTCAGCGGACATGTTGATGCGTGCGGCAAGGGCGGCGATGTCGGCCTTGACGGCATCGTAGACCGGAGTGCCCGCGAGCGCTTCGAGAAGCCGGTCGAAGTAACGGTCGACATCGGCGGCCGATGTCAGTGACGACACTTCGCTTATGAACTGCGAGCGCGATGCGGGGATGAGGGTGCCTAAAGCGTTGTCGCTTCCGGCAAGGCGCATTCTGAAGAGACGGCTGAATATTGGGTCGGCAAGGTCGGCGACCGCCTTTTCACGGCCGGTGGAGATGTTGCCGCGCGAAGTCGCCACGGCCTTTAGAGTGGCGAAAAGAGTTTTGCCTACGGTGCTTTTGCCGGTGCCGTTCTCGCCGGCTATCACGGCGAGGCCGTTGACAGATATGTCGGCGCGCCCCACTATATTGAGACCGGTTATGCTTAGTTTCATTGTCGGATTATATTAATATACTATACTACACAAATATAGCAATAAGAAGGGATAAAAACAACTCCCTACGGGAAGTAATACCGTCAAAATGGATAAATCAGCCATAATTGGCGATAAAAATCACATAAACATCATATAAACGATAAAAAATAGAATAAAAAAGTTGTCAATTAAAAACAAATAGCTAACTTTGCACCATCAACAGACAACAATTGATAAAATAATGACTCGATTTAGCTCATATTATTCGTTTTTTTATTTTTATTTTGACAAAAGATAAAAAAGGGATTTTATGGCATATAGCTTAATTGAACGTTTAGATGATTAACAAATAATATAAAATCCCGTTGTAAAAAGCGGGATTTTTTTATTGATGATATATTTGATTATATATAATGAAGCGTAGAGTTACAATACAGGGAGTGGCCGGGTGCTATCACGATGCGGCGGCGAGGCTATATTTCGAGGGGGAGGATATAGAGACGGTGCCGTGCGACACGTTCAACGACATGTTTGACGTGCTGTCGTCGGACGCGTCGATGTACGGTATTCTCGCGATAGAGAACACGATAGCCGGTTCGCTGCTCCAGAACCATGAACTGCTCCGTCAGAGCAACCTGCGGGTCATCGGAGAGCAGAAGATGCGCATATCGCATGTGCTTGCCGCGCTACCCGGGGAGAGCATCGAGGAGCTTACCGAGGTGAATTCCCACCCGATAGCGCTGATGCAGTGCGAGAACTTCCTGCGGCGCCATCCCAATCTGAAGATGATTGAGAAATTTGATACGGCAGGTTCGGCGCGCGAGATAGCCGAGGAAAAACTGTCGGGCCACGCTGCAGTGTGCGGGGAATATGCGGCCGAGCTTTACGGGCTCAATATCCTCGAACGGAGCATCGAGACCAACAAGCGCAATTTCACGCGTTTCCTGATACTTGCCGACCCGCTGCAGGCCGACGAGGCGTCGAGCCGCAAGCCGATAGACAAGGCATCGGTCGTATTCACGCTTCCGCATACCAACGGCGCGTTGTCGAAGGTGCTGACAATATTCTCGTTCTACGATATGAACCTGTCGAAAATTCAGTCGTTACCTATATTGGGGCGCGAATGGGAGTACCGTTTTTACGTCGACCTGACATTTGACAACTACACGCGCTACCGACAGGCCATTGACGCCGCCCGTCCGCTTACCAACGACTTCAAGATACTCGGCGAGTATGCGCAATGTGACACACAATTATGATTAATACAGTTATGAATACGAACAATATACGACCGGCATCGCGAGTGGATGCCATCGAGGAATATTATTTCTCACGCAAACTTAAAGAGGTGGCCGCGCTCAATGCGGCCGGTGCCGACATCATATCGCTCGGCATAGGCGGCCCCGACCGTGCTCCGCATGCCGATGTCATAGAGACGCTGGCGCGCGAGGCCGAAGTGTCAGGCAACCATTCCTACCAGCCTTATACCGGACTGCCGGCGCTCCGCAAGGGATATGCCGACTGGTATAGTAGATATTACGGCGTGGAGCTTAATCCCGACAATGAGATACTGCCGCTTATCGGGTCGAAAGAGGGGGTGCTGCACATATCGCTCGCATTCCTCAATCCGGGCGACGGCGTGCTCGTGCCCAATCCGGGCTATCCTACATATTCGTCGGTGAGCAAGCTCGTCGGTGCAAGGATAGTGAGCTATGAGCTTGACGAGAACCGCGGCTGGGAGCCGGACTTCGACGCGCTCGAGAAAGCTGACCTGAGCGGGGTGAAACTGATGTGGGTCAACTACCCCAACATGCCGACCGGCGCACGGGCGTCGAGGGCGCTCTACGAACGTCTCGTCGACTTCGGACTCCGCCACGGGATAGTGATAGTCAATGACAACCCTTACAGCTTCATCCTCAATGACAACCCGCAGTCGATGCTTTCGATACCGGGTGCCAAGGATACGGTCATAGAGATGAACTCGCTGAGCAAGAGCCACAATATGGCAGGCTGGCGTCTGGGTATGGCGGCGTCCAATCCCACATTCATCAGCTGGGTGCTCAAAGTGAAATCGAATATCGACTCCGGACAGTTCAAGCCCGTGATGCTCGCAGCCGTCAAGGCGCTCAGCTTGGGCGACGAGTGGTATGCCGAAGTCAACCGGGTATATGCCGAACGCCGCAAGGTGGCCGAAGAGATAATGGAGGCCTTAGGATGCACGTATGACGCGTCGCAGCAGGGGCTGTTCCTGTGGGGAAAGATACCAGCAGGGGCTGAATCGAGCGAGGCACTGGCCGACAGGGTGCTCGCCGAGGCACGCGTGTTCATCACCCCGGGATTTATATTCGGCTCGAAGGGTGAGCGGTATGTGCGCGTGTCGCTGTGCACGCCGGCCGAACGTATGACGGAAGCGTTGGAGCGTATAAAAAATATGAATAATAAATAAAACAGATATAATTATGACAGATTTGCAACCCATAAGATTTGAAGGAGTCGATGCCGATGCACCGATGATAATAGCGGGGCCGTGTTCGGCCGAGACACGCGAGCAGGTGCTTGAGACAGCCCGCCAGCTGGCTGCCAACGGCGTGAAGATATTCCGCGCCGGAATATGGAAACCGCGTACCAAACCGGGCGGTTTCGAGGGCGTAGGCGTAGAGGGTCTTGAATGGCTGAAAGAGGTCAAGGCCGAGACAGGCATGTACACCGCCACCGAAGTAGCCACCCGCCAGCATGTCGAGGCGGCGCTCGCCGCAGGCGTGGACCTGCTCTGGATAGGCGCCCGCACGTCGGCCAACCCGTTTGCCATGCAGGAGATAGCCGATGCGCTCGCCGATGCTAAAGCCGACGTGCCCGTGCTCGTAAAAAATCCCGTCAACCCCGACCTCGAGCTGTGGATCGGCGCGATGGAGCGTATCTATAACGCCGGCATACGCCGTATCGGGGCAATACACCGCGGTTTCAGCGCCTACGGCAAGCATCTGTACCGCAATCTGCCGCAATGGCATATCCCAATCGAGCTTCGCCGACGCATGCCCGAGATACCGATATTCAGTGACCCCTCTCACATAGGAGGCAAACGTGAACTTGTGGCGCCGCTGTCGCAACAGGCACTCGACATGGGTTTCGACGGACTTATCATAGAGAGCCACTGCGAGCCCGACTGCGCATGGAGCGACAAGGCGCAGCAGGTAAGTCCCGACGTGCTTAACTTCATACTCAATACCCTCGTGATACGCGACTCGAAGACATCGACCGAAAGCCTGACGCTGTTGCGCCAGCAGATTGACCAGATTGACAACGAGATACTTGAATGCCTGAACAAACGTATGCGTGTGTCGCGCGAAATCGGACAGTACAAGAAGGAGCACCGCATGCCCGTATTGCAGGCCGGACGATATGACTCAATCATGAAGTCGCGCGTGAAGCTCGCCACCGAGATGGGCATGTCGGCCGAATTCATGACTACCGTGCTGTCGGCCATACACGAAGAGTCGGTGCGCCAGCAGATTGAAATACTGAACCGTAGATAAACGAACAGCCGATGAAGATACTTATATTAGGGGCCGGAAAGATGGGCTCGTTTTTCTCCGACGTGCTGTCGCGCGACCATCAGGTGGCGATTTACGATGTCGACGCAGAGCGGCTGCGTTTCACATTCAATGTGGAGCGATTCACGTCGCTTGACGAAATCAAGGCGTTTGAGCCGCAGCTCGTCATCAATGCGGCCACGGTGAAATATACGTTGCCGGCGTTTGAGGCGGTGATGCCGGCGCTTCCGCCGACGGCCATACTCAGCGACATCGCGTCGGTGAAGACCGGATTGCCGGAATTTTACGCGCGGTGCGGACATCCGTTCGTGTCGACACATCCGATGTTCGGCCCCACATTCGCGTCGCTCAGCAATCTTGCCGACGAGAATGCCATCATCATCACCGAGAGCGACCATCTCGGCAAGACTTTTTTCCGCGACCTGTACAATTCGTTGCACCTGCATATCGAGGAATACAGCTTCGAGGAGCATGACCTGACCATCGCCTACTCGCTTTCGATACCGTTTGCATCGACATTGGTGTTTGCCGGCGTGATGGAGCATCAGGACGCTCCGGGCACCACCTTCAAACGTCACATGGCGATAGCGCGCGGGCTGATGTCGGAGGACGATTACCTGCTGAGCGAAATCCTGTTCAATCCCAACACTCCGGCGCAACTGTCGAAGATACAGGAAAAACTGTCGCAGCTGCAGCAAATCGTTGCCAACCGCGACTCGCAGGCAATGGCACAATTCCTCCACGATACGCGCCAGCGGCTGAAATAGTTACATTTGTTTTGGACGCTATTGAATTTTTATCTATTTTTGCAAATAAAAATATAGCTTATAAATAGAAGTGATTTAAATGTTTGCGGTTAGATGCCGACTTACCTCAAATATTTAAATCACTTCATTGGAAAACCAAACGAACGAAACTATCGCAGTGCAATGAAAACAGTATCGCTATTAATTCCTGTGTATAACGAGGAACAAACGTTAAAATTATTGGTCGATAAGATTAATGCGCTGATAATTAGCGGATTAAATGGGGGGGGGGTATAAATGGGAGATTCTTTTTATAAATGATGGGAGTAGAGATAATTCCCTTCAGATACTTGAAAAATTACACAAAGAAAATCCGCAAATAAATTATCTTAACTTATCAAGGAATTTTGGTAAGGAGAACGCCATGTTGGCGGGATTTGATTATATAAACGGGGATTGTTGCATAATTATGGATGCGGATATGCAGGACCCTGTGGAACTTATCCCTCAAATGATTCATTATTGGGAGGAGGGATTTGATGATGTATACGGAAAAAGACGTGACCGGGGGAAAGAGTCATGGTTGCGGAGAAAATTCAGTCTGGCATATTATAATATACTTCAACATACTACATCTATTGAGGTGCTTCCTAATGTGGGCGATTTCAGGCTTCTTGACAGAAGATGTATTGAAGCCCTTAAACAATTGCGTGAAACTCAGCGATATACTAAAGGATTATTTTGCTGGATTGGATATAAGAAAAAAGAAATTGAATTTGACCGTCAGGATAGTATGCGTGATAAGTCCTCTTTTAATTTTCTAAAACTTTTTAATCTTGCCATAGAGGGTATTACAAGTTTTACGACCGCTCCGTTGAGATTCGCTTCGGTGGTAGGATTTATCGTTTCGTTTTGTTCGTTTTGCTATTTGGTCGCTGTGTTTGTGAAGACACTTCTATGGGGCGACCCTATTCAGGGTTTTCCGGCGTTAATGTGCGTTATACTGATGCTTGGAGGAATACAGCTACTCGCTATTGGAATAATCGGAGAATATATAGGGAGGATATTTAATGAAACAAAGAATCGGCCGGTGTATCTGGTTGAGAGTTATAATGGAAAAAAGATATAAGAAGATATATTATGAAAATAGCGATGACAAAAAAAATCATATTCCTTTTTCTTTTGATATTGGGAATAGAGTTTTATATTTATAGTTATGGTTCGGTGCTTCGAGGCGATGAGGCCGCATATTGCTATGTGCTTGATTGGGAGCATAATGATTGGGGGCTTGGATACGGCATTGGAAGTGACTTGCAGCGTATCGAAACTGTTGGAGATGTCATTAATTCTCAGATAGACCATTACAAACACTGGGGTGGGCGCAATCTTGTGCATGCAGTAGAACAGTTTTTTTCAGGAGTCTCCACCCCTGATGTATTTTATGTAGTTAATACTATTGTACTGTTGTTGACGATAACACTTATGGTGTATATTTCCGTGGGGAAAATAAAAATGACAATAGCACTGAGTCCATGGTTGATGACTGTTATCGGGGTGATGTATATTCTTCCGTGGTCGTTGTATATATTATCGTCTATTAATCTTGCGTGCAATTACTTATGGCCTATGACAGGCCTGTTGATAGTGTTGGCAATATGGCGCTATGTGAGGAATCATAATAAAAAATATAAGTTGTTATTATGTCTTGCAATGGGGATGATTGCCTTTGTCGCAGGTTGGTCACATGAGGCATACAGTCTGGCTTTGTCAGGAGGTTTTTTCTTGTATTATATTTTCCATATTAAGGAGCTTCGGGGTGCGCAGGTGTGGATTGTTGCCGGATATTGGTTAGGGACATTGGTTATGCTTACAGCTCCCGGTAATTTTTTCCGTTTGGAAAGTGGAGAATATGGTCGCGGAATCGGACAATTGGTGCTGGATTTTCTCTTAGCTTTGCCTCGATTAAAATGTGTTTATATTTTCTTGATAGCATTATTGTATTTTAGGATTAAGCGTAAAGATGATTATAAAAATTTCATACGAGACAACCGCGTATTGATTATCACTTGGATATTGGCATTCTTGTTTATTTGCTTTATTCATACGGTTTCACAATCGTTTACAGGAATTGAAATGCTTTCAATACTGATGTTTATGAGTCTGTGTAAACCACTGTTTACAGGCCGAAGAAATAAACTGACAGGAATCCTGATGGCTATTGTCTGTGTGCATCTTGGTTTTATCAGTGTTTATGAGTTTCGACAAAATAAAAGTGAACGAGATGCAATGGCGCGTTATGCGACTTCTCCTGATGGTTTGGTCGTCAATTACACAAAGGAATGTAAAAATCCGCTCATATCGCCTTGGCTGAGGCAGCCAATGGAAAATTGGCGCTATTATCCGTTGGTTGAAAAAATATATGCTGACAATCCTAATCGATTGGTCTTGATAACTCCTGAGGATGAGGCTATTATTAAAGACCCTGAAAAGTGTTTTGTACTGGAAAATAGATTTGGAAGCGGGCCGTTTTATGCTGTTGATGGATGCTCAAAAGTTTGGGCTCCTGCTGATTCTTCAATGTTGGATAAATCATATCAATGGCATTTTGATAAACCGAAATGGACTGAACGAATGCCTGTGCAGGATAGGGTGAATGCCATTATAAATCCTGATGCTGTGCCGAAAACAATGAGAAGTGCCAATCCTGAAATAATAAATACAAGATATGGCCGGTTTACAATGATTAATATACCTACGGAACGTAAAATAATAGGTATAAGTAGGGATATTCAGAAAATAGCCAACTAATTGTTTGGCAATCTCATAGATGATTTG
>OFGM01001693.1_pt1 | contig 12251 bp, 12 predicted proteins | sample 1521741 | NCBI WGS metagenome assembly OFGM01 (sample SAMEA3504079, study PRJEB24116) | mouse gut metagenome | biome: mouse gut; feature: mouse-associated habitat; material: faeces | place: Denmark | collected 2011
ACTCGGTTTTTTGGATATTTGTTATCAGCCATGCTGCTAAGAGGGAATCGAACACGAAACTGCACTTTCAGAGCTGTTGCTAATCAGAAGCTCACACAGATCTGCCAAAAACTGGGACTGTCCGTGAAAACCCTCACATGGGACATGGATAATGACAGTGACTGGGCAGAGCATGTGAAGGGCGTGAACGATTACTTGTATGATCTGGAGCAGAAAAAAGCAATAGTTAATTTGTGCAGAAGATGATATAATATATAAAAAGCGTAAGGTGGTTTCATGGGTCATGGAAAGGAGAATGATATGTCAACATTGGAGAAAACGATAAATCTGTTGAACGCCCTGCCGGAAAACCAGATAGAAACGATATATAGCTTTGTGCAGTTCCTCAGCTCACAGCAGACGAAGGAAATGCCCGGAAGTGAGAAACCGCTGGATGATATTCTGGGGAATATCGTAGGTGTGATACCGGATACAGGGAAAACACTGGAGGAATACAGAGAGGAAAGGATGAGGGAACGGTATGAAGCTATTAATTGATACCAATGTGCTTCTGGATATGGTTCTCAAAAGAAAGGGGTATGACGTTTCTGTGAAACTGTTCAGGAAGATCAGAGAGCAGGGAGTCCTTGCATGTATAACGGCATCTTCTGTAACGGATCTGTTTTATATCATTCATAAAGAAACACATGATACAGAACGAACATATGTTATCATGGAAAATATTTTCTGTCTGGTAACAATTCTTTCTGTAACAGAAAAGGACATCCGAGATGCGTTTGGGCAGAAATGGAAAGATTTTGAGGACTGTGTGCAGTATATGACAGGGCGGAATAACTGGATGGATTACCTTATCACGACAAACCGGAAAGATTACAAAGATGTTTCTCTGTCTGTCCTGACTCCGGCTGAATGGTTGGGACTGGAAGATAGTATGCAGGGCGATCCATCATAAAGCATATTTTATTTCAGGGCGGATTTCCATATGGAGGTTCGTCCTTTTTTTGCGTAAACAATAAGTAATAAACGGTGCTTTTGGAAAAAGCGATTGTCTTTTACTTAAACCATGTGTATAAAACGGTAAATAAAACATAAAGAAGCTGACGTGATGATGTATCAGAGATTTTCAACGCAGAGAACTTTCCTTTAGCATCTAGTCTATGATTTCCAGAGCCTCTTTTAGCATTTCCAGTTTGTGTAGTTCCTTTATAATACCATTCACGTACTCTGCAAGATTTTGAAGATTTTTAATAAAATCGTCCTTCCATTTTTCAAAATTTGTGATCAATGTTCTTAAAAATGTTTTATACTGTTAATCATAGGAAACTCCTTTCTTTTGTGCGAGTGTTTGGTTACTTATACTTTAATACAAAAAGGAGTTCTTGCTTATTTTTTCCGACTAAAATTTTACACTATCGTGTGTATGGGGATTTACCATGTAAATCGCAATGAAATGTCAGTTTGAGAAAGTTTTGTGCTAATATTATGTCAGTGGTAATTAAAGTTTTTATATAAAATAAAATTTAAATTTTTATAGTAAATTGTAGAATTATGTTGTATAATCAAATAAAAATGCCAGTCCTTATAGTCCTGGCATTTTTAATGGAAATGATATGAGGGATATAATAAAGATGTATTTTGTTAGTAGTTGTACTTTTATATAATTTAATTGCTCAACTATAGCATATTTTAGATGAAATGTATAGTTATATTCAGGATATGGAGCATGTACTACTTTTAGATGGCATATTAAATTTATCTTACAATATATGAGAATTTTATAAATAACCTTTTCTATAATTTTATATATTAAAGATGCAAAAATAAAATAGCAAATGTATAGGATACTTAAAGTAAATAAAGGAATAGATACTATATGGAGTGGATTTTGTGGGATATAGGTACTGGAAAGTAAAAAGCTTATAATTCCCATCACATATAATAATAAGCCATATGGTAGTTGAGCAAAGCGTAAATAGGCTATATCACTATTAACATTCTCAGAAGTAAGTCGTAGTGTGTCTGAATTTAGTGAATATGCGGCAATTAAGCTACCTGATATTGCAGCAGAAATTGTCATTATTTGGATTATTTTTGAGGTTGCATTTTGTGTTAATTGGACAGCTAAAGGAATAAACAATCCAAAAGTTCCATATGATGAACCAGAAAAAAAAGCAAATAAGCCTGAGAGTGCGAATACAATGAGGAGTTGATATAAATGGTAGAAAAACCATATTATGAACAAGATTACGCAGACAAAAGGAATTATGAATTAAACAAACCTAGAATCACTTCTGTTGAACATTGGAAAGAAATATTAAAAAATGAATTAGAATTGAATACAAAAGGATTTGATTTCATAAATAAAATCCTTTCGTTTGTCGTAGGCGGAAACCCACTTCCCTTGGGAGGTGGGAGAAGCCTTGTAAATTTGTAGCCATTAACCTTGGCTTTCCATGTACTTTTGTATCGTGGATGATGATACCTCGCCTATCCTACAAGCAAAATAGCCGTCAGACCAAAAGATTTTCTTCCTCCAATACTGTTTCGATAGAAAACCTGAATATTTTTGCCATAGATAGTAAGAAGTCTGTTGTTTCATGATTTTCACAATATCACATACTCTGTCTGTTGCGTCATAGCTTATAAGAAAATGTATAGGGTCTTTGTCGGTTTCCATAGCAATCATATTCCAACCATTAGAATTACACATATCGAAAATCTTTTGTTTTACATCATCTGCAATAGTACCTTTGAGAAGTTGTTTACGATATTTTGTAACCAACACGATAGGTACTTTGAGACTATATTTTCGTCTGTTGTGATGATGATATCTGTTATCCATAGTTCACCTCTATCTATTGATTTTCACTAATAAATAGTATATAATATATTTAGTGAAATATCAAGGAAAGGAGTATCTATATGGAACAGATAACCATTACGGCTAAAATACAAATATCTGCTACAGATAAGGACAAGGTTTTACTTAATGAAACCATGTCTGTATATCGTGATGCCTGCAATTATGTTTCAGACTATGTATTCCGCACACATGACGTAAAGCAGTTTTCGTTAAACAAGATATTATATGGCAAACTTCGTGAGGAGTTTGGGCTTAAATCCCAAATGGCTCAGTCTGTATTTAAGACAGTTATAGCCAGATACAAAACGATTCTTGAGAATGAATGCAAGTGGATTAAGCCATCTTTTAAGAAGCCCCAGTATGACCTTGTTTGGAATAGGGATTATTCTCTTACACAGAACTGTTTTTCAGTAAACACGTTAAGTGGTCGTGTTAAACTGCCATATTTTGCGGAAGGTATGTCTAAATATTTTGACCATACCATCTATAAGTTTGGTACAGCCAAGCTTGTAAAGAAACATGACAAGTATTTTCTGCATATACCTGTTACTTATGATGTGGAAGAAAGCAATGTTTCTGATATCTGCCATGTTGTTGGCATTGATAGAGGGATTAACTTTGTTGTTTCTACTTATGATAGTAAGCACAAGTCAGAATTTGTGAGTGGAAAATCTATCAAACAAAAAAGAGCTAGTTATGCCAAACTTCGTAAAGAACTTCAAATGCGTAAGACACCATCTGCAAGACGAAGAATAAAAGCGATTGGTTCACGAGAAAACCGTTGGATGCAAGATAGAAATCACTGTGTATCAAAGGCACTCGTGAAAAACAATCCAAAGCATACATTATTCGTACTGGAAGATTTGTCCGGTGTTAGAACTGCCACAGAGCGCGTTAGAATGAAAAACCGCTATGTATCTGTATCATGGTCGTTCAATGACCTTGAGCAGAAACTTATGTACAAAGCGAAACAGAATCAGTCTACTGTAATTAAGGTTCATCCTGCTTATACAAGCCAGTGTTGTCCTGTCTGTGGACACATTGAAAAAGCTAATCGTAATAAAAAGATACACCTGTTTAGTTGTAAAAACTGTGGCTATAAATCGAATGATGATCGCATTGGAGCTATGAATCTGTACCGTATGGGAATAAACTATCTTGAAGATAGGCAAGTACCTAGTACAGTTACAGCCGAGTAAACTTTGCTGTAAAGGGTGCTGTCAGCCACCCTGTGATGTAACGCCACTTTAGATAGCAATATCTAATGGGGATGAAAGGTCGGAGGTGTAAGCCGTTACTACGACTGGGCAGTTACAAGCCCACTACCTTTAGGTGGTGGGTAGTTGACAGGTAATGTTTTAGTTGAAATATATTATACACCGAATAAAACTGTGTTTTGTGGAGAATTAGAAAAGAAAATAGGAATAGAAGGAATTAAGTTACGAGTTGGGGAATTTAGAAAGCGAATTAGAAAATATGGCGTGGTGGAATTTGAAGAACAAATAAGAGAAGATTCAGGTACAGATCGCTCATGGAACATTCCTTTTTACTCTAATGAAAAATTAAATAATCTTCCTGAAAATAAGGGGAAGTATAGTTGGGTATTAAGAGATGAACTTGCTAAGGCAATGGAAGAACTTGGATTGGTTAAAAACGATGATACTAGAGTGATGACTTTTCCGATTAATGAAACAGAGGGAATGATTGAAAAATTTAAAATTTATGCTCATCCAGTTAAAAAAGGATATCCAACACAAATTACCCCATTTGTTTCTTTTAGAATAAATGGGGTAATTATCGAAAAAGTGTATAAAGTAAATCAAGTAAAGAAATGTAATCCCCAAAATATCGAAACATTAAAAGATCAATTAACAAAGCAAACATTTGAGAATTTATTAGGGTATGTGCAAGAACGATCGGAATCATTTGGCTTTGGAGAAAAAGATACATCATATAGATTTTATTTCTTAGAAGAATACAAAACATTATTACCACGATTTGTTAGGGCTAAAGATAATCAAAATGCAAAAGTTTATGACTTATACCATTTGATTAGGGGAAGTGAAAAATCAGAAAGAGTGTTGTTTTGTAATATAGCATATATGAAATATTATGATTCATTTCATGATGAAGAAAAATCAGTAAATGGTGGACAATATATTATTGATACAGGTGATGCTTTTGAAAAATATAATTTTTATAGATGCGAAGATGGTATGGTAAAAGGATTTGTAGAAACAAAATATATTGGAGAATATGATGATAAAGATGGAACTTTAGAGCAATTACATATTGAAAATATAGACCAACAATATAAAAATCTTGATGAAATAGATCGTGTAACAGTTGTTTTTTGTACGAAAAATCCTAATAAGGATGTTGATACTACTGTGATAGTAGGGTGGTATAAGAACGCAAAAGTTTATCGAGATAGAAAAGAATACTTACGAAGAATATTTAATATTGAGGCAAAATTTAAAGATGTTGTATTAGTACCAGAGCATGAAAGAAATTACATAATTCCACAAGCAAAAAGTAATCAAGATGATATCGGATTTGGACAAGCTAATGTTTGGTATGCCAATAAAGAGGAACATAAATCTTTTGTTTCTGATGTTCTTGATTATATTGATAAGTATTGTGAAGAAAAATTAGAAAGAGAATCAAAAAGAATAAATTCTAGAGAAGATGATACATTAAATGAAGTGATTAATACTCAAAAATTTAGTAATAATAAATCTTTTCATTATTCAAATGAATTAGTTTTACGACAAGAGCCAAGAGTGAATTCTCAAGGAGTACTGGTTTATAAAAGAGATAGACAAAAAGCAAATAATGCGATTTTACATTCAAATCATAGATGCGAAATCAATCATGATCATATTTCGTTTAAAAGAAAAAGCGATGGATTACCATATATGGAAGCTCATCATTTAATTCCAATGGCACAACAAGATTTATTTGAGTATTCACTTGATGTTGAAGAGAATATTGTTTCATTATGTAGTCAATGCCATAATGAAATTCACTATGGAGAAAATGCGGATAAGCTTATTACAAAGTTATATCATGAAAGAATAGAATTATTAAAAAAGAAAAAAATAGCAGTATCTTTAGCTGAATTGCTTTCCTATTATGGATTCGAGTAATCGATCATTTACTCAATATAGAAACTGACATCATTGCACCACTTTGTGATTCATGGATAATTGTAATGTTGGAAGATATGAATCACAGACGGAGAACTTTTGTAAAAAATTAAAATATGAAATATATAAGACAAGGCTGTTCCTGATGGGTTCAGCTTTTTTTGTTTAAAAATGATGGAGGCGGTAATTTAGTGGCTACAAAAGTGATATCTTATCCTATCGAAGTAAAATCGAAGTCAAAATGATTGTTCCTTTCATTCATTAGTTCACCACCTATACTCTGAAAATTTTACTCTTATATTTTACAGAGATGTGGCTTCCAGTTAAATGATGTGAAATCTCTTAATACAGGAAATGAAATCTCCTATAGAAAGGGTTTAAAGCTCGCTTGGCATACTTGAAACTAATTTTTTATTCGGATACACTATAGATGAGTTTACAAAAGCGGACATGAAAAGCGAGGAAAATATGTTTTTATTTTTGTATGCTTATATATGAGGAGGTAAGGAAATGGAATGGTTGAAAAGACTTGGAGCAGCGATTGATTATATAGAGGAAAACTTAGATAAGGAAATATCCTATGATGAAGCAGCTTGTATTGCTTGTTGTTCAACATATTATTTTCAAAAGATTTTTTCTTATGTATCAGGGGTGTCACTATCAGAGTACATACGTCGCCGTAAAATGACACAAGCTGCCTTTGAGTTACAAAGAACAGACAATAAGGTTATTGATGTTGCTCATAAATATGGGTATTCATCTCCAACATCCTTTAACCGTGCTTTTCAAAGCGTACATGGGATAGCACCTATAGCGGCAAAAAGTATAGGATGTACTTTGCGTGCATATCCGTCAATCCAATTTTCTATAAAAGTTTTAGGAGGCAGTGCGATGTCATATCACATTGAAGAAAAGAAAAATATTCGCATCATAGGAATTAGAATACCTCTTGTTGAAGACGCAGAGGAAAATATGAGAAATGTTCCTGAATTTTGGAAAAAGATGGTATTAGATGGCAGTATTTCCAAATTAGCAGAACTGTCAAACAAAAATCCAGATGGCATTTTAGGAGTCAGCGTTTATAATAATCCAGAGGATATATATTATTATATCGCTGTTTCGAGCAATACTTCCATACCAGAGGGAATGGTAGAATATATGATACCAGAGGGTATGTGGGTTATTTTTGAAAACGATGGCATATTTAAGGAAGATGTACAGAGTGTCTTTCGCAGATTTTTGACAGAATTTCTGCCGCTTTCTGGTTATGAGTATGCAGGACTTCCTGATGTTGAAATATATCCAATCTGCAAAGGACAGTTATTTAGAGGACATTCAGAAGTGTGGATTGCAATCAAAAAAGCAAAGGAGAATGAAGTATGTATCATTTAAGATTAAAGGGCGACCATTATCAGATGGGCGTGAAAAGAGGAAATATATTTCAAAAAGCTCATATTTCTTTTCCGCTTCAGTTAGATGATTTTCAACTGGAACACGGAAAACAAAGCGAAGGAATTTTAAGAAAGTTTTTCCCAGAAATATGTGAGGAAGTAAGAGGTGTGAGTGATACTATTGGTACAGATTATCTGCATTTTATCTCTTGGATGTTGTGTATGGGTTGCTGTATGTATAACTTGAAGAACAACACTCCTGTCGAGGTTAGGGGCTGTACTGCTTTTGCATACTCAAGTAATGGCAGAATGATATATGGTAGAAATAATGATTTACCGCCTTATCTGCGTGAAGGAAGCAAAAGTGAAATCTATGCACCGAGGAATGGAAACAGGTTTCATATCACTACTTCCTCTTTCATTAATGGCGAAGAGGGATTGAATGAACATGGACTTGCAGTAGCAATGACTTTTGTGATGACCGACCTTGAAAAGATAAAAGCAGGTTTTAATTCTTGCTTTATGGTAAGGTATCTGCTTGAAAAGGCAGATAACACAGAACAGGCAGTTTCTTTTCTTATGGATTTGCCAGTGGCTTCAAACTGTAATATTTTACTTGCGGATAAAAAAAGAAAAATGGTGGTGGTGGAATGTACGCCAACTCTCAAAAAAGTTCGGGCAGCAGAAACTTTTGAGAATGGCAGTATTGTTTGTACTGTCAACAGCTTTACATCTGATGATATGAAACAATATGACGATGCAAACGGAAATGATTATGATTCACACAAGCGTTATAGAGTTGTATTAGACAGTTTTTCTTCGGAACGCATAAAAGATGAATATATTGAAACTACCAAACATCTCTTAAAGGGCGATTATGGGTTTATATGTCAATATGATAATGAGCCAGATTTTGAAACCGTTTGGAGTTCAATATTTGATTTAGACAGCTTGGTAATTTATCGTGCAGAGGGCGACCCCAGAAAAAAGAAATTTGTTACAGATAGTCGATTACATGATCTTATAAGGCAGGGATAATAATGCTGAGTATAAATTTTTAATGGATTTTATGTTTTCTATTCAGCAATTTTTTACAATTCAAATTTTGTGATTATTGTTAAGATGTAAGCAGGCAGGAACATTGTCAATAAAATTTGAAAGGAGGTGTTGAGAGTAGATTATAAAAATCTGTTTGAAAAATTCAATTATTCGTCTGTTGTACCTAAAGGGTAAAATTTTTCTTCTGTGGGGTATTCAAGGGATATTTTTTTGCCGTTGTCTGCTTCTGTCACGCCATGCTTTGATAGCCGCAAAGCGTATGACAGTCTTGAATCAAATTAGTTATGTTAAGATATATATTCTTAAGTTTTACAAAAATATTCTTTAAAAAAAACGCTATAAGTTGCAAAAAATTAAACAAAGCATTATAATTAATATTAGGTTAAAACCATTCATTTTGTGTAAAGGTAATGATTTTAACACTGTCAAAAAATGTTGGTCTGACTTTTAAAAAGGTAGATAAATTTTAAAAGATTATGGAGGTAATATTCATGGCAAAACAAGCATTTGAATTACATGCAGATGAAACAATGTTTGCAGAAAAGGTATCAGCAGATAGTTGGAAGACGCCAAAACAAATAGTGAGCCGACAGGTATCTGGGAAAATATATTTTACCAATCAGCGTATAGTATTTCTGGCTTCTGGTCTGATTGGAACAGAGAGCGCTAGTTGGGAAATCGATATGAAAGACATCCAATCGGTTAAAACTTGTATGACACCTCCTTGTTTTCCTTTTGGTATTTTAATCACCATGAAAGATGGCGGAAAATATAAGTTGGGTATAATGAAGCGCAACAAATATATTGAATGGATTTCACAACATATTTCTTAGAAGGATTTCACATAGACATAGGAGGTCTTTTTCATGAAAAAATACAAGCACTTGTTCTATTCGATGCGCTTGTGATTTTGCTGTTTAATGTTATGTGCCATAGTTACATATAAATACTGTGCTATGCAGTGGGGCGAACGATATGCAGGGTACAGTGTTATGTCAAGTGTTGTCTTTTTAAGATTGATTTCTTATGAAGATGGAATCATTTATGTATGGTGTTGTCTTGGCTGTTTCATAAAAAATATTATAAATCATTATAATCTGCAAAAGTGGACTGTTTTAAAGAGAATAGTCCACTTTTGTTTAGTTTAAGCAAAGAGGCGTTATAATCATGTTGAGTTTGTTATATGCGGAGCTTTTGTAATTTTGGGTTGTTACTGCTTTCAAAAGCATATTTTTGCCGATCATTTTAATGATTAGGAGGTTCGACAACTACGGAATCCCTTATATATCTATTCAATTTGATTTTAACAAGTGCAAAAAAGTCTATTTCGTTTTTTAGAATGGAGTGTTATAATAAGTCCACCAATGATCGGGATTTGAAAGGAGAAAGATATGGATTTTTTAGAATTAGCATCAAAAAGATACTCTGCAAGAAATTTCAAAGAACTTCCTATTCCACAGATGATAATAGATAAAATTCTTTTAGCAGGAAATGTTGCACCAACTGCACATAATTACCAGCCACAGAAAATAATCGTGGTTAATTCACAGGAAGGACTTAGAACATTGAAGAAATGCACAGAATGTCATTATAATGCGCCGCTTGCATTTATTATTTGTTATGATAGGGAAAAGTGCTGGAAACGATTATATGATAATAAAAACAGTGGCGATATAGATGCAAGTATCGTTGCAACACATATGATGATGGAAGCGACAGAACTTGGCATAGGAACAACATGGATAATGTATTTTATCCCAGAAGCTATCAAAATTGAATTTGATTTATCAGACAATATTGAGCCTGTTGCAATTTTAATTATGGGTAACTAAACAGTTACAATAAATATATAAAAATTTATATAAAAGTATAAAAAATTATTGAAACGACTACCCTTTGTATCGTGAGAACGGTGCAAACTCAACGTTAAATGCTTTTAATCCCTAAAGCTCACGACCGAAACAGTAGTTGGAAACGACAAGCTGAGTGGTGAGAAATCAGAAAAAACAGTGAGATGACCTAAGCTGAAAAAAAGCCAATCAGTGCTGATGACAGGCAAAGCGTGACACATCAGAAACGTTGGTGCTAAGGGTTTTCACAATGGGTGTTTAGCAGGGAAAGTCCTAAGTCATGAAGATGATAAGGAAGACCCCCAACGACTATCTCCTTGAGGGAGAGTAAAACCGCAAGCTGAGGGCGGAAGAAAAATGTTGCCCTGTAATACGAGAATTACAGGTGAAGATATAGTCTACGCTGGCATAAAAGTGTCAGAGGTCTGTCGGTGACGATAAGACTGCACTGATATTGCGAATCAGTGTGAATGAGATAAATATATATAAATTTAAAAAATCCGAAAAAATTTATTGGTGCAAATCCCTATTTAGGCTATAATTGTAATATAAGAAAATGGCAAAGGAGTGTAATTATGGAATTAATAAGCATAGGTAAATTTGCTAAAATGGTTGGAATAACACCGACCACGCTGAGACGAATGCATGAAACAGGAGAACTGATGCCATGCCATATAAGCAAGGGCGGAACACGTTATTATTCTACGGAACAACTTGACAAATTCCTGAATCATAATAAATCCGAAAAGAAAGTAGTCGGATATTGCAGGGTTTCAACATCTGCACAAAAAGATGATTTAAGAAAACAAATAGAAAATGTCAAAACGTATATGTATGCAAAAGGCTATCCGTTTGAGATAATTGAAGATATCGGTTCTGGAATCAACTATAAGAAAAAAGGGTTAAAAGAACTGCTTTCAAAAATCAACCATCATGAAATTTCAAAATTAGTGCTTCTTTACAAAGACAGTCTTGTAAGATTTGGCTATGATATGATGGAATATCTTTGCCAGATAAATGGTGTTGAGCTTGAAGTGATTGACAACACCGAATACAGAAGAGAACAGGAATTAACAGACGACCTGATTCCGATAATGACTGTATTTGGAAACAGGCTTTATGGTCAAAGGTCAAAGAAAACAAAGAAATTGATTGATGAGGTGAAAGCAAATGTTTCTGACAAGGAAAATCAGGCTGAAACCGACACGTGAACAGGAAATACTATTCCGTAAAAGTGCAGGAGTTGCAAGATGGGCATATAATTATTTTCTTTCTGAAAATAACCGTGTATGGCAAGAATATCTTGCAAACGGCGAAACAGGTGACAAGTCAGTAAGCGAGGGAACCGTGAGAAAGTATATCAATCATGTTCTGAAAAAGACCACGCATACATGGCTGAAAGAAGTTGGCAGTAACGTCATGAAACAGGCTGTAAAAGATGCAAATACCGCATTCAAAGCCTATTTCAAAGGAATCGCCGAAAGACCCTGTTACAAGTCAAAACACAAATCGAAACTATCTTTTTATGTGAATTATGAAAGCCTTTCCAGAAAAAACGGCGGTTTTCATGGTGAGAAGATAGGATTTGTGAAGACTTCCGAACCGTTGCCGAAATTGGAAAAAGGCGAAAAATACTCAAATCCGCATATTTCTTTTGACGGAAAGTATTGGTATTTATGTGTCGGCTATGAAGTTCCTGAAATAAAATGTGAACTGACAGGCGAAAGCATTGGGATTGACATGGGTATCAAAGATTTGGCAATTTGTTCCAATGGAAAGACCTATAAAAATATCAATAAATCGCACCAAGTCAGGAGACTTGAAAAAGTTCTGAAACGAGAACAGCGGAAATTATCTCGGATGCAGGAAAGGAATCTTTCGTGCTACAAAATAGTGGGAAACAAGAGGATTCCTGTTTTTATTAAGCCATTAGAGGAAT
>OFGM01001694.1_pt1 | contig 12241 bp, 17 predicted proteins | sample 1521741 | NCBI WGS metagenome assembly OFGM01 (sample SAMEA3504079, study PRJEB24116) | mouse gut metagenome | biome: mouse gut; feature: mouse-associated habitat; material: faeces | place: Denmark | collected 2011
ATTTTAGTAAATTGTTTGATAAAAACTGCTTATAAAAGTTGTATTTAAAAATATAAGGAAATATCATTAAACTAACAATTTTTTTATGATTAAAGATAATATTAAACTAATTATATAAGAATTTATTTTTATTTACTACTATTATTTATCGACGATATTCGACAATTTTTATTCCTATGTACATAATTTATATTATTGTATAAGATGAAAGAACAATAAAAATCGAAAATATGTTCGATTTTATATTGACAAAAATCCCCAAATATGATATAGTAAAAATATCTAAAAAACATGAAATGATAAAAAGTAGTTTATAAGGAGGACTTTTTGTATGGCAGATGTAACTTTAAAAAATACGAAACAGGAAATTTTTGATGCGTTGACAAAGGCACAACAGGAATTGACAAAGAAGCAAAGCATTGCAATTAATGTAAAAGAAGAAGATCAGAAGAAGAAAGAAAAAGAAACGATAAAAAAGGCAGAAGAAGCAGTAAAGCCGAAAGAAGAGCCAGAATTGTCTGCTGCATGTAAGGCAGTTGCGAAGATGGTGGATAATTTCTTCGATACATATGAAAAGTCGAAAGAAGAATTTAATTCTATTCAAGAAGCGATTGAAATAAAGAAAAAGCATCTGCAGGAATTATATAATATTGAAAGTACTCTATTCGATTTTTCCGCTGTTGTCAATTCTAAATTGGCGTGGGAAGCTGAATTTGAAAAGTCTGCACAGGAGAAGAGAGAAAGATTACAGGAAGAATTAAAGAGATTAGAAAAAGAAGCTTCTGAGAAAAAAGCGGAGAATGAGAAAACAGAAAAAGAATATAAAGAAGAAATAGAAAAGTTACATAAAAGACAAGAAGAAGATTATAAATATGATGTTAAACGCAGACATTTGCAGGATGAAGATAGCTGGAATGATGTGATGAAAGTGAAGAGAGAAAAATTTGATAAAGAATGTGATGTTATCAAAGAAGACTTGAGTAAAAGAGAAGAAGCTATCAAAGAACATGAAGAAAAGATCAATGAGATTAATGCAAAAATAGAAGAACTGCAGAAAAAATTAGATGATGCAGAAAAAGATAAGACAGATGCAGTAGAGGACGCTGTACAAAAGGCGAAGAAGAAAGCAGAAGAATCATATGGCTATAAAGAGAGATATTTAAAGAAAGAGCATGAAGCGAGCGAGAGCCTGTTACAGAGTAAGTTAGAGATGGTAACAGCAGAAAATGAAGCGAATAAAAATACTATTTCTGATTTACAGGCGAAATTAGATAAAGCTTATGCAGAAATGAAAGATATGGCTGCAAATGCAGTAAATGGAGCTGCGATTCAGAAAGCATATACTTCTTTAAATACAGTAGGAAAAGAAACAAAATAAGGACAAGACTTTATTTTTACATAAAATAATAATTCATCCCACCATTTTTGAAATAAGGCTACCGCAATCCCACTGGCTTTAGACGGTGGGTTAAGGTAGCCAAAAGTGGTGGTTTGTGTTAGAATAGTGTCATGAGAACATGGAAATCTAAAAACAGACATAAGTATTTATTACCATATCACATTATCTTCGTATGCAAGTACAGAAAGAAACTACTGGTATCAAAACAGATATCGGATGATAGAAAACAGTTTTCTTGCCAAAAATATAACGTGATTATCAAATACATGGAAACGGATAAAGACCCTATCCATTCCATGATAGAAACAGAGCCAACCATGTCTGTCAGTAAAATAGTTAACTTCATGAAAAGCTGCACGACATATCCTATATGGGAAAGGTATCTAAATTATCTGCAAAAACATTTCTGGAAGGAACATACTTTTTGGACAGATGGATATTTTGCCTGTCGTGTTGGAACTGTTTCAGAAGAAATGCTTAAGAAATAGATAGAGGATCAGGGATAGAAAGGCGGTGACAGTGTATGTTAAAAGCATATAAGTACAGGATATATCCAAACAAAGAACAAAAAGCACAGATAGCAAAAACATTTGGCTGCTGCCGTTTCGTCTATAATCAGACGTTAGCCTATCGTAAAGAAACTTATGAAAAAGAAAAAAAATCTGTCAGTAAAACAGACTGCAATAATTACTGTAACAGGGAGTTAAAGAAAAAATATGAATGGCTGAGTGAAGTGGACAAGTTTGCTCTGACTAACGCAATATACCATATGGATTCGGCATACCAGAAGTTTTTTAAGGAACACGCAGGTCATCCGAAATTCAAAAGTAAACATGACAGTCATAAATCTTATACGACAAACTTCACAAATGGAAATATTGTGGTAGACTTTGAAGATGGAAAGATAAAACTGCCAAAGTTAAAGAAAGTAAAGGCAAAACTCCATAGGGAATTTGTAGGAAAAATAAAATCGGTCACCATTTCTCAACTACCAAGTGAAAAATATTATGTGTCGGTGCTTGTGGAAACAGAACATAAAGAACTGCCACATACAAAGAAGAAGATAGGATTGGATTTAGGGATTAAGGATTTCTGTGTTACATTAGATGGGAAGAAGTACGAAAATCCAAAAACCATAAAGAAGTATGAGAAAAAACTTGCAAAACTACAAAGACAGTTATCCCATAAAGAAAAAAGGAGCAGTAACTATGAGAAACAGAAAAAGAAACTCGCATTGTGTCATGAGAAGATAGGGAACACCAGAAAAGATTATCTGCATAAAGTTTCTTATGAGATTATCAGCGAAAACCAAGTGATAGTTTCGGAAAATTTACAGATAAAAAATATGATAAAGAACCATCATTTAGCAAAATCAATATCGGATGTATCGTGGTATGAGCTGACAAGACAGCTCGAGTATAAGGCAAAATGGAACAACAGGAAATATATCAAAGTAGATACATTCTATGCCAGTAGCCAGACATGTTCTCATTGTGGATATCAGAACGCGGAAATAAAAAATCTGTCAGTGAGGGAATGGATGTGTCCTGTCTGCGGAGTAAAACATGACAGAGATGTGAATGCTGCAAAAAATATTTTAGCAGAAGGATTAAGGCAGATAGAATAAGATAATAAAATGCAAATAGGGATGGTGCAACCCGAATTAACGCCTGTGGAGATAGTAGGTTACGAGGTCGATGAAGCAGGAAGCCCATTGGCTTTAGACAATGGGTAGTTCACGTAAAGAAATGTTTGTGGTATAATTAGGGGGATAGATTGGAGGTTTATGGGTGGGAAGGAATAAGATGTATGATGAGATATTATTTTAAACGGTTAGATGAGAGTGAAATTGTTATGATTAAGGAATTGTTTGTGAGCGTTTTTACGAAAGAACCTTGGAATGATGATTGGTCTGATGAGAATCAATTAGAGTTATATCTTCATGATTTAGTTGGACAAAGTAATTCTTTGACTTTTGGTTTATATGAAGAAAATGAGTTAATTGCTATATCTATGGGGCATATACGGCATTGGTATTCTGGCACAGAATATTATATTGATGAGTTGTGCGTCAGTACATCAAAACAAGGAAAAGGAGTTGGTACGTTATTTTTAGATGAGATAGAAAGGGCTTGTAAAGGGCTAGGATTCATTTATATCTTTTTGTTGACAGAAAATAATGTGTTAGCATATGAGTTTTATAAAAAACGAAGATTTCATGAGTTAAAAAATAATGTAGCATTTGTTAAAGAGTTGTAGTATTAAGGGAAAAGTAGCATTTATTGGATAGAGGAGAACGGTATGGGGAAGATTTTTTGTATTTTGGGGAAGAGTTCAAGTGGAAAGGATACTATTTTTAAAAGGATATTAGAATATGAGGAGTTGAGGCTGAAGACGCTTGTTTTATATACGACAAGACCGTTGCGGTTGGGAGAGGTGAATGGGAGGGAATATTGGTTTGTGACAAAAGAACAGATGGAAGAGTATCAGAAGGAACAAAGGATTATAGAAATGAGGGAATATCATACCATATATGGGGAGTGGTATTATTTTACGGTAAAAGATGATCAGATTAATTTAAAAGAGTATAATTATTTGATGCATACGACATTGGAATCTTATGAAAACTTGATGAAGTATTATGGGAAGGAGAATTTAGTTCCTTTGTATATTGAAGTGGAAGACGGGATTCGATTAGAAAGGGCATTAAAAAGAGAAAGGAAACAGGATAATCCTAAATATGCTGAAATGTGTAGAAGATTTTTGGCAGATGAGAGAGATTTTTCAGAAGAAAATATAAAAAGATGTAATATTCAGAAGAGGTTTCAAAATATTAATTTAGAGGAGTGTTTAGAGGAAATATTAAGTTTTATGAAAGAGAGAATAAAGGGGAAAGATTATTCAGGGATATAGTATTTTTTTCCATTAGTCGGGTTTTTTAAGATATTAAAGTCTATTTCATAAACAGTTTTTAGGTTTTTTAGGGTTAAGACTTCTTCTACTGTTCCTTCTGAAAAGATTTTACCACGTTTCATTAAGATTAATTTTTTACAGTAAGAGGCGGCTAGATTGATATCATGTAAAACAGCTATGATAGTAATTTGTTTTTTTTCATTGATCTCTTTTAGATTTTTCATGAGTTCTACTTGGTAGCGGATATCTAAATGGGCGATAGGTTCATCTAAGATAAAATAAGGGGTATTTTGAGCAATCGCTCTGGAGATGATCACTCTTTGCGCTTCTCCGCCACTCAATTCTCGGAAAGATTTATCTTTCATTTCTAAACAGCCGGTCATTTTCATGGCTTCTTCTATGATAAGTTTATCTTGTTCTGTATTTGATTCCAGAAAACGATGATAGGGATTTCTGCCCATAGAAACAATATCATAGACCGTAAAGTCAGTGTCTATATTAGTATTTTGAGGCACGAGAGAAAGTTTTTGAGCAAATTCTTTTCTGGAAAATGTTTTAAGAGAGCGTTCAGAGAGAAGGATATCGCCTTCCTGTATGGATAAAAAGTGCATAATATGGCGGATAAGGGAGGTTTTTCCAGAACCATTTGGACCAATGATACCATAAAATTCCCCTGACTTTAAAACAGTGGAGATGTTTTCTAAAATTTTTTTATTTTTTCCTTCTGGTTTCCAAGATAGATCTTGGATTCTTAGTTCTTCATTCATAAATTTTAACGGGCATGGAAATCTACATTTTTTGAGAATGTAGAGGTAAATGCTATTCTCCTTTCTGAAATTTAAGGTATTAGGTGATTGTGAGAGTTAAAGGGGACGCTCCAGCGAAGAAGTATTCCAACGAAGCCGCGCTCTCGCTCCGTTCCAGACGTAGTGGATACTAAATTCGCAGCCCTTAAACAGGACTGCTCATTAAGTACCAACGTCTTCCAAGGGGCTTCTTATGGAATACTTCCTTGCCTCCGCTCGTTGGTTGGCTGTTCTAATTTGTGAAAAATGAATTTCACCATAACAAATAAAATAAAAAGTTTGAACTGTTACAAATATTCATTCTTGCTTTTAAATCTGGAGGAAGTACAATAGATAGGATATTAGAATTAACTGCCTGAATATAACGATCTGTTATTTTCTCAAGTTTTCTTATAAATGCGTTTCATAGAAAAAAAAGTATCTTATTTATAACTATATATTTCTATCATTAACATACCACTTTTTCTGCTCTTCATACATCTTTTTATATTCTCCTTCTACAGAGATTAATTGTTCATGACTTCCATCTTGAATGACTTTTCCCTCTTTCATCACTATCACTCGATCTGCAATTCTTGCTGAAGCGAGTCTATGAGTGACAATAACAGCCGTCTTGTTTTTGCAAATCTTGGCGAAGTCTTGATACAAGCGTGTTTCTTCTAGTGGATCAATCGCTGCGGTGGGTTCATCTAAAATAATCATATTACTATTTTTAAATAATCCCCTCGCTATAGCAATACGTTGCCATTGTCCCCCTGATAATTCTATACCATCAAATTCTCGTCCCAGCATGGTATATATTCCATTTGTAAAATGTTCTTGTTCTAAATGTATTCCAACATCTTTGCAGATACCCTTTAACTCTTTTTCATCAGTCTTCTTCCAAAATTCACCAAGTTGTATATTTTCGCTTACTGTCATTTTATAGCGACAATATTTCTGGAAAACTGCTGATATATTCATTAATTCTAATGTCGAAAGAAGATGATCTCCATAAAAAATTTCTCCTTTATCTGGTTGATACAATCCCATAAGAACTCTGCACAAAGTTGTTTTTCCACTTCCATTTTCTCCTACTAGAGCCACAGTTTGTCCTTGATATAAAGTGAGAGAAATATCACTTAATGCCTCTTTTTTACTCATAGGATAAGTAAAACCAATATGCTTCAGTCTGATATCAAATTCCTTTGGCATATCTTGTTTCTTCTGCTTTTCATCTTCTTGTATAAAATTCAAAAAGTTTTCAACAGATGCAATATTTTCAGATGCCCAGCAAAATCGTTCTGATATCACTTCGTCCATAAGATTATAAATTCTTCCTAAATTCGTTAAAATAGCTGCGAAAGCTCCTACTGTAACTTGTTGATTCATTACAGATAGAAAAAGCATATATAAAACGACACCATAACTGAAAACAGTTACTATATTTATCATAAAATCTAAAATACTCTTTTTTAATTGAGTATTCATTTTCAAATGATTTAATTTTTTTAAACCCTGTATATATAATCTTTAAAAAAAAGCAGTTGCCCCCAGTATCCTAGTTTCTTTATAAAATTCCTTATCTACCATACAGAGTTTATAATATTCTACCTTACGTTTAATAGGTGCTGATTCTTCTTCCAGATTCCGAAAGAATACAGAATTTATCAATTTAGAAAAAATACAGGGAATAAAAATTATCACTATACAAAATCCTAAGATCGGATTAAATGTATACAGATATCCACTCATAAAAAGAAAATATGTTCCATAGAAAAAAATGATATCTAATATTGTTGTAGAAACCCAAAATAATCCTTTACTCCCACTTTCAGCCTTATGAATATCATCTAATCGCTTGGTATCTTCATATTCTATAGGCGCTAAATGAGCCACCCTTTTAAAAAATAGATTGTCAATTTCTTTTCCCAATTTCATATTACTTATCTGTCCATAATAATTAAACACTCCATTCATAAATTGCGCAAAAATGTATGTAATCCCCATTACAATCAAAGCCTTTAATATAGTTATTACTTCCATTTCACCCTCTATCATAAAAGAAATTCTATCGAAAAATATTTGTGAAACCACAACTTGTAGAACCCAAGAAATACCATACACAATAGCGAGTAAAATATATAAAACCATCATAGCAGGGTTCGCCTTAAATAATACTTGTAAGCCTCTCAGATTGTTTCCGATAAAATTCCTACTATTTCTATTTTTCATTTTTCCCTCCGATTCTCTCTAAGTTTTATTTCAAACCTCTTATTCATACCAACTTCTCTGGCTTTCAAACATCTTACGATATACTCCCGTTTCATCTATCATTAATTCGTCATGAGATCCTTGTTCCATCACATATCCATTCTCTAACACCAATATCTCATCTGCCATTCTAGCTGCTCCCAATCTATGCGTGATATAAATGGTAAATTGACCAGAATTTACATGTCCAAACAATTCATATACCCTAGGCTCTGCCATCGGATCTAATGTTGAAGTAGGTTCATCTAAAATATTAATAGGGCGATCAGAATATAATAATCTTGCAATCGCTAATCTTTGCCACTGTCCTCCTCAAAAATCAATACTCCCCTCTTCTAGCTTTCCAAGAGAAGTATTCTCTTTTTTCTCTAGCTGATCTATTATTTCCATCAATTCCACTTTTTTAAGTACTTTTCTAAGCTTTTCCTCATTTTCTTTCTCTGCACTTCCCAAACTGATATTATGTCGGATAGAAATAGCATATTTACTAAAATCTTGAAAAACTACAGATATCATTGCTTTTAGTTCAGAATAAGGATAATTTCTTATATTCTTTCCATTTATTAAAATCTCTCCTTCATAATTATCATATAAACCCATCAGCAATTTTGTTATGGTTGTTTTTCCAGCCCCATTACTTCCAACAAAGGCATAACTCTTATTTTTTGATAAATAAAATGAGCAATTCTTTAATATATCGTGATCTGTTTTTGGATACCGAAAACTGACATTTTTAAATTCCAAAGATTGAAATAGAAAATTTGATATATCGGCAGGCTCATCACAAGCCCCTTCCTTCTCTTCTAAAAAGAAAAATTCTGAGAAATCTTTTAAATATTCTTTTAAACGTGCATACTCTTGCATAACACTTGATAATTGCCATGACATACTCTGTACTAAACTAAATATAGTGCTCACAAGTGCAATATAGATACCTAAAGTCATATTTCCTCTTTGAACCGCTAATAACAAAATAGTCATAATAATCACAGCTATTCCTATCGTAAACATAGATCCACTTTTCATATTCATATATCTTTTTTTTTCGATTTGAGCTTCTACTTTATATGATTGATCAAATAATTGATTAAATTTAGAACAAATAAAATCACTGTAATGATATAAACTACGCTCTTCTACATATTCCCGTTTTGTAAGAATCTCTGCTAAATAATGATATTTTCTCTTAATTTTAGCGGCATCTTTTTCCATTTCATAATTCTTTTTCCCCATTTTTTGTGCGATATAAAATAAAGGAATACATACTGCTAATATAATCATTCCTTCTAAAGGTGTATATGCTATTACAATAGCGAGTAAAGACACAATTCTTATAACAAAAGCTATTCCATTTTGGATATTCAAAAAACCATCCAAAAATCTTCTTTCTGGTTCAGTACATACTCTTTCTATTAAATCACACATATCTTTATTTTCTATATATTGATACTTTAAACAAGATCGTTTTTGTACTATTTTTTCCCCTAATGTAACACTTAATTTATTTTCTGCTGATAAATGAATCACATTTTCAATAGCAGGAACAAGTTTTTCATAAATAATACAGATTAAAATAAATAAAAGTGGCATAAAAACATCTGATGTTGTTTTTTCTCCTTGAAAAATTTGTGTCACAATATCTATAAAATCTGCTAATGCAATTGTTTGATAAGCAGGTAAAATAGCTCCTAATACCTTAAAAAATGTAGTCAAAATAACTGGTAAAGGGATTACTTTTACAAGTAAAATAATAAAATCGACGATATGATACTTTTTTTTCATAATTCACCTCCTGCCCCCCCCTCATAACTAAAATTATGAGATTCTTAATCTCCCATACATAAAATATGATTTATCAACAAATAAAAAAAACCAAGCATACTTTTTTTATTGGATACAGAAATATAAATCATTAGAAAATAAATTAAATACTAAACAATAAAATTTTCTTATTTATTATAAACTCAAATACCTTTTCTGACAATCTATTTGTTCTTACTAATACAAATTTTCCATCTGTAATTTTCTGGACGTATTTCCTTTTCTATATTATATAATTTACTCGCTGATAAATGGGGGCATAGATACCAACTAGATGGTTATGGTCACTACCAACATATTCTGCCAAAATTTCTACTTCGTTTTTTTGACAGATTATTTGAATGAATTTCTTTGTTCTGATTTGTGCACTCATACAAAAATGCCATCAAATGATTGCAAATGTTTTCAAAATGGGTTATAATATAGATACCACGAAAGGAGATGATATTATGGCAAACTCATTAGTCCAGTTTCGTACAGACGATACTTCAAAAATCAAGGCAATGGATATCTGTGAGCGTCTTGGGATCGACTTGCCGACCTATATGCGTATGTGCATTTCAAGGCTGATCCAAGAAAATGGCATACCGTTCAGCATGAAGCTTGAAATAAAGCCTGAAAACCGCGCAGTAGCGGCAATGAAGGCTGCCAGCCGCATTGCGGAGGAAAATGGTATATCTGATATGACGCAAGATGAAATCAATGCTGAAATTGCAAAGGCAAGGAAGCAGGACAGCTTATGAAATATTACGCAGTCATTGATACAAATGTACTTGTTTCGGCGATGCTCAAATGGAATTCAATACCGGGCAATGTTATGGAGCTGACCTTTGACGGTCCTATTATCCCTATATTGAATGAACAGATTATAAAGGAGTACCGTGAAGTGCTTGCACGCCCCAAATTCCATTTTACGGAAAAAATTATCCGCGACGTGCTGGATAATATCCGAAGTAGAGGGATTTATATGGACGCGGAACGCCTTGATATTGAACTGCCCGACCCGAAGGACAGGATATTTTACGAGGTTGTCATGGAAAAACGGAAAACAGAGGAGGCATACCTTGTAACAGGAAATATCAGGCATTTTCCTGCGAAACCGTTTGTTGTCACGCCGTGGGAAATGATAGATATTATTCTTTCAGACTCTGAAAGTTAAAACTTAACATTCGGCATGGAGAGCATCTGTCAGAAATGGTGGGTGCTTTTCTCATGTCATAAACTATACAATTCAACTAAACAGAACAGGGTATCCTTTGATATCCGATTCTGGTTTTTTCAGACTTTCCTTTTTTCTTCCTCTTTGCTTTTTCCCCCTGTTGTTCTGGCAGTTTCTGTAAACAAGATTGTTTTTGTACTATTTTTTCTCCTAATGTAACACTTAATTTATTTTCTGCCGTCAAAACTAAACAGACCAGAAATGAGGTAGAATAAAAATGGGAAAAATCTATAAAATTATATTATCAGTATAATGACAAACGGAAGAATCAATGTTATAGTAATTATAATACAAAATAAAACGAACGGGGAGTTCAGAAAGGAAAAGATCATGGCAACAGTTAATTTCACCACAAATGGATTTGAATATTACTTACATAGTGAACATTATGAGGCACTGTTCAGTGAAGAAAAAGAACAGAGTCTAATTAGAATGTACTCATGTAAGGTAAGAAAAAGGCGAAAAACTGTGTGATATGTCTGAATCAAGTCTTTTAGGAGGCTGTCATGAATAGATCATAGATTTTAAGTACCGCTTATCTTAAATGAGATAGGCGATATTTTTTATATCTCATTATCTCAAATTGAAATTTACTCGATTTTTAATCAAAGAATCTCAAGTACAAAATAGAGTACTATTTGGATATTGAAGTTGAATAACAGGAGGTGAGGATTATGGTGAATTTGCCAGTTATAGATATGATAAGAACAGGACAAAACATAGGCAGATTACGAAAGCAGGCTAAGTTGTCCGTAAAAGATCTGCAGGACATTTTCGGATTTTCCACACCACAGGCTATATATAAGTGGCAACAAGGTGTAGCATTGCCTACTATAGACAACTTAGTAGTGCTTGCAGCAGTTCTGCAGGTACATCTAGATGATATTCTAGTTATTGATTCAGCAACACAAGTACAAATCAGTGCATGAATAGAAGACAGAAAAGAAAATTAACAATAAAACTACAGGCTGAAAAATGCCTGCAATAAGGTCCTCTAGTCTAAAGGTCAGGACGCCGGTCTTTCAAGCCGGAGATATTGGGTTCAAGTCCCATGAGGATCATGAAAGCTCATAAAAGCTCTTTCGTTTAAAAACCAAAAAAATTTTTTCAAGCTGGAAATGATGGATTCAAGCTCTATTAGAACTACTGTGACTATAAAATAACGCCAGCCCCCCTACTCTTTCAACTTTTCCGTATTATCGAAACATAATATTGCGCCTGAACATTCCATAGTTCGCTATATTTTCCGCTTAACTGCAATAGATCCTCATGTTTACCATGTTCAACAATTTCTCCCTCTTTAAAAACTAATATTTCATCGCAAAAGATACAAGAAGATAATCTATGTGAAATAAATATCATTGTTTTAACATTTAATGATTCATATAATCTCTTATATATTTCACTTTCTGATATGGGATCTAGCGCTGCTGTCGGTTCATCTAAAACCAAATACCTTGATTCTTTATAAAATGCTCGGCTTATTGCTAATTTCTGTTCTTCTCATCCTGACAAATATATTCCATCACACGAATAATTCTTATCTGAACCACTACCGGCTAAAACTGGTAGATTCCGCTCCAAAAAGACCCTATTCCAACGAAATCGCGCTTTCACTAATATATAATATAGGCAAATTATAATTATTCTAAGAAACTATTCCTCTATAAATCTTATTTAACACTTTACTCCAATCAAACCAAAATATGCCTTTTTTCCACTCCCACAAAAATAGCCAACCAACTAGCAAAGGCAAGGAAGTATTCCATAAGAAACCCCTTGGAAGACGTTGGCACTTAGCAAACAGACCTTTATGGTCTGTGCGCTTAG
>OFGM01001696.1_pt1 | contig 12209 bp, 8 predicted proteins | sample 1521741 | NCBI WGS metagenome assembly OFGM01 (sample SAMEA3504079, study PRJEB24116) | mouse gut metagenome | biome: mouse gut; feature: mouse-associated habitat; material: faeces | place: Denmark | collected 2011
ACGAAACTTTTCGTACTCTGACTTAAAATCCGTATACAGCGTATAAAAATCCTCCGGTGCATGTTTCCCCAAAGTATCAGGAATTTTTTTTCTGATGATTTCCTCAATCTTGGTCAAGTCAACCACCAGTTCCTGATTTTTTCCGGGCTGCCGCATAATGCTGCAAAGCAGTTCAAAATTTGCCAGCAGTTTTTCATAAGTCTCTGTCTCACACTGCATTTCTCTCTCCTCCATTCGCCGTTTGCTATAAAATCAGCTCCCGCAATTCCTCTAATTTTGCCAAATCATTCTGTATCCCTATTACATACTGCTCTTTATCCTTCTTTTCATCATCTATTCTTGTCCGCACATCCGTCATCGCCTTTTCCAGTGTACTGCGCTGACGCGCAAGTTCATCCTCTATGGAGGTGTTCATCAGCTTAATCTGTTCTGTGACGGCCGTCTGGATACCATGCTCCACTTCCCGCATAATCTGCGGATAGACTTCGGACTGCAGCTTCATGCGGATTTCACCGCGCATCTCCTCGCGCTGTTTCTCTTCCTTCTGTTTATTAAGAAATGCCATGATACCGGCTGCTATAAGTCCCAGTACAGGAGCTCCCAATACCAGCCCTGCGACGATAGCGACAACGGATGTCGTAATGCTGCTCTCTGACTCCTTTAAATCATAATGAAAGTTTACACAGACATCCCCAAGCCCCTCTCCGTTGAAACACTTCTTGACACGCTTTAAGTATCGCTCCATTTTAGGAATCAGCCGCTCGCTTACGCTTGCATTAACTGTGTTTCTGACAACAGAATTGAGGTGTTCATTAATGCTCTGTTTATTCATTGTCATCGTGACAAATGTAGGTTCCTCTGCTTCAAGAGCCTCTCTGACATCCATCTTGATTTCCTCGACAATGTCCGCAGTCTGTGTGTCAAAATCATCTTTTTCCGTTGCATACCCATCCTCTAGCAGATTTAACTGCCTGCCGATTTTTTCTTCCTCCTCGTCAAGCTCAGATTCACTCAGTTCCCTGCTTTTTAACAACGTTTTTAGATAGTTTTCCGTATTGTCCAATGCGGAAAGCGTGCCTGACTGAAACTTCTTCGATAAAATGTTCTGGGACTGTTCCTGAATATCTTCGAGGAACTCACGCACTTCGTCAGCCTCTCCCATAAAACTGCTCGTCAGGCAGATTTTGATATCCCTGTCCCCAATATATCGTTTCAGGCTTTCTTTCAAATTAAAAAGTGTTTCCTCAAACGCATCATTACACTTATCATCTTTGGTTACAACAACACATATCGGCATTTCATTCAGCACAAGCTCTTTTAGTATATTTCCAACGCTTGCACGCACAATCAAATCGTCCGCCGGAAAAGCCACCATGTACACAAGACTTTTAGGAAGATAATTGTCTATCGCTTTATTGTGTATCTCAAACCCTGACTCAAACCCCGGCATATCCACAATCATCACATCCGGAATTTTTTCCAAAAAAGAATTTTTCAGACCAATTCTTACATGTGTAACTGTTTTCGCATCAGTTTCGATTCTCCGGTATTCTTCGAGTTCTACCTTCTCACAGTTTCCATTTTCCATATAAAGGCGCACGCAGTCACTTCCGCTATAGATAATTTCGGCAGGCACTGCCGTTTCAGGTGTGATATCCTCTTTCAGAATCTTTCTTGAATATCCCAAAAGTGTATTCACAAGCGCACTCTTTCCAGAAGAAAACTTTCCTATAATCGGCGTGCAGACCTTTGCCTCAGGAATCTCCCTTAATATGTCATCAATGTATTTCACAGACAGTCCGTATGCACTATTGATATCCTTCAGTTCCGTTAATGCTCTGATTATATTCTCCATCTTGATACTCCTTTTTCCTTTTTATGTGTTTTTTCTGCATTACCTGTTAAAATCTATATATCCAAAACCTCCACCATCTCCCCTTGGCTCCGAAGCCACATATCAATCCCTTTGCCAAACACCTCCGCCGCTACGATATACCCATCCTCATCATGATGGATAACCTCCGCCGTCGGCAGCCTGTCCTTGACCGCCTCGATGGAATCCCCCTTGTAGCGGAACTTCACGCGCCGCAGTTTTCCGCCGTACATAAACTGTACCCTTTTGCGAAATTCTCCCTCCTCAAAGCGGTCTTTGTAAGGAATATAAAATTGTTCTTTCAATATTTTTAAGCTGTTGATGCGGTCAATGCGGTAGATTGTCGGAAATGCGTCATTGATGACATCAAAATGTTCCCTGACCTCGTCCGCATCGTCAATAAACGCTGCCATATAAAAATAAAATTCCGAAAAGATGATGGATACTGGCTTAAGCTTTCGTCTGACAACCTCCTGCCCTTTCATTTTCCGGTACTCGATTTCTATGTAATGACAGTTCTGTATCGCCTCGCCGATACTCCACATGGTATCGACAAAAACTGTATTGTGCTGCGGCTGCACATAATAGAACTGTTCATTTTGAATCAGTTCCCTGACAAGCTGGTGGTTTTCGGGTCTCGCGCAGCAGTCCACCAGACGCTGCAGCATGGAGTCCATTTCCTTTTTCGTAAATGCCCTGCTGTCCAAAAGGATTTTGCAGATTGCAAGGATTTCACTGTTTGTAAATTTCATTCGTGAAGCCTGCACAAGCTGGTAGCTGTCCTTTGCACGGTCATATTCCACAGTGTTGACAACGCCTGTGTTTTCAACATTCAGCGACAGGAAATTGCGGATTTCATCAATGTCGCGCTGAATGCTCCTCGGGCTGACACCATATTTTACAGCCTCCTGCGCTTTATAGAGCGCGCCGCCGTTCATCAGTGTTGTATACATACTGAGTATGCGCTCCATTTTCCCGTTTTTTTCAAATTCATTATCCATGCTTTTCACTCCATTCCAATGCCTGTACTTAATAATGACATATATAATCTAATTTTAACGGAATACTGTCGATTTTACAAATATTATGTCAAATTTTTTCCACACTTTATTCTCCCAAAATAATCCAGCTAAATAAATACTCATCTGCGGCACAAATAGTTTCTGAACAGTTCCGGAGCCTGCATGTCATCCTGCACATTCCAAATTATCTAATGTTAAAATTATATAATTTATACATGAGTTATGCAAGCAGTTTTTAACGGTTATAATAAAATAAACAGGAGGATTTTCAATGGTACGTTTACGGGTTTTAGATATATTAGAGGAACAGGATCATACCAAATACTGGCTTTATAAGCAGATGGAAATGAGTTACCAGAATTTTTCCAAGCTCATTAATAACGAAACGCGTTCCATCCGCTATGAAAATATTGAAAAGCTCAGCAAGCTTTTGGACTGCCCTGTAGGCGACCTGTTTGAAACAATAAATGCTCCTGATGAAGAAGACTGCTGAAAGCAGCCGGATTCTTTCATTTATTTATCATGATTATACCACGTTGCATGGACACATGGCTGTCCATGTTTTTATTTTTTCCATTTTTCTAGTTCGTATGACTTGTAAGGCACAATTTGCAGCAAATCTGTGCACCGCTCCAAAATTTGCCTGCACACAATCGAATAGGAGGAATTTCTCTTAGCGCGCCTTGCCCCGTCCTGTCTCAGAAGTGCCATCAATTCCCGACTATCCGCCGTTCTGCCGCGAAAATTGTAACAAAATGTTTACAATTCTATTTCAACAACAAATTGACTTCTTAAAAAGATATCGATATAATATTATACTGAAATAATAATTGCATGGAGGAATATTTATGTTACAAAAAGATAAGATTGCGAAAGCACCAAATTCTGGCGAAAAAAACAGTCTTAGCAAAAAGATTATTTCTAAAATGGCACTGATCGTTGCTGTTATTTTTTTGTTGACTGTCTTGATGTCAGCTATTCTTGCAGCCAAATCGTTGATTCAGGTAAACAAAGAAAAACTTACCGCAGTTGCCTATGAAAATGCATTTTTACTTGCAAACGATATCGAAAGCTCCTATGGAAAAGCAGTTGCATTTGCCGGCTCTCTGCGAAACATTTCTACTTTGGACCCAAAAGAGCAAAGAAATGCAATTGACACTGCTTTAGTGGGCCTTTTAGAGGGTGGAGATGACTTTACCACAGGATTTGCTTATTTTGAGCAAAATAAAATTGCCGATGCCAACGGCGTTCCTTATTCTGTGCATAAAAAGGACATTGCTTATGAAGCAGTTGTCTATCCAAATGAACAAAACACAGGATACCTTTTTGAAAAACATGAAGACGCCTTTGATAATTACGAAAAAGAATATTACATGCAGATAAAGCAGACAGGGGAACCCTATGTTATGGACCCTTACATATATGAACTGATGGGAGAAAACATTATGATGATCAGCATCATTGCTCCTGTCTGGGACGCTGAAGATGTATTTCTTGGTGTGTCTGGAGTAGATGTGGCACTGGATAATATGCAGGAAAAATTGCTGGTTAACACTGACTACAAATCTGCGCATTTGGTAGCGCTTGCAGAAGATGGAACGATTTTGGTTGATTCTGCCGATGATACTACGCTTGGAAAACACGCTTCTGATGTCGGTTATGATACAATGGTAAAAAATGCAGATAAAATTCACGCCATGCCAGAAGGAGAGCATGAAAACAGCCGTTATATTATTCAGCGTGGCAAAAATTATAGTACAGGAAAAAGAGGGATTTCGGTTTCTATTCCGCTCACGGTTAATGGAAAAACACAGTGGACCTTGCATCTGTCTGTCAACAACAGCGAATTCAATGGGCCCATTATAGAAGGCGCTGGAAAACTCACTTTTATTGTAATATTGTTGGGCACGATACTGTTAGTCTCAGTGAACCGAATTATCAAAAACTCATTGGCTCCGATTCAATTAATTACAGACGAAGCAGCTAGGTTAGAAGCCGGTGATTTGAATATACATATTGATATCCAGTCTGATGATGAATTGGGACGCCTTTCACAGGCATTTAATCATATCAGCGAGACTATCAGCAACTACGTGAAGGATATTTCCGATCAGCTTTCCCAAATGGCTGAGAACAACATGGATATTACTATCACACAGAACTATATTGGTGATTTTATCCCCATCCAGATATCTATTGAAAAAATTTCTCAGTCCTTAAATGACACTTTGCATCAAATTGTTGTTTCTGCCGATGAAGTTTCTCACAGTTCGCAAAGTGTTTCAGACGGTGCACAAGTTCTCTCGGATGGCGCTACAGAACAGGCAGCAGCAATTGATCAGTTGGCGGCTTCCATAGACAGTCTTGCAAAAGATGTGGCGGCAAACGCAAATGATGCCCAAAATGCCAACCATTCTGTTTCTGAAGTCAACAAATGCATAGAAAAAAGCAATCAGGAAATGGAACACCTAATTCATGCAATGTCAAATATCAATCATGCTTCTGTCCAAATCGAAAAAATAGTGAAAACGATTGAAGACATTGCCGGACAAACGAACCTACTTTCTTTAAATGCTTCCATAGAAGCCGCAAGGGCTGGATTGGCAGGAAAAGGATTTGCTGTTGTTGCAAATGAAATTCGTGAACTGGCAACGAAGAGTGCGGAAGCAGTCAATCAAACAGCAGATTTGATCGAAAGCTCCCAAAAAGCTGTAGAAAATGGTATGGAAATTGCAGATAACACTGCCAAATCTCTTGAAGCGGTTGTAAAAGGAGCAGAAGAAATTTTAGGTTCTATGGATAAAATCAGCAATGCTTCACAAAACCAGAATACAGTATTGGAGCAGCTTGCAGAAAATATTGATCTCATCAGCAAAGTGGTTCAATCTAACTCTTCTTTTGCGCAAAACAGCGCTGCAACAAGTTCAGAATTGTCTAGTCAGTCAAAGCGGCTACATGAATTGGTAAACCGCTTCCATTTAAAGCAATAACACTGAAACATATTACGCTGAACATAAACAGGCGCTCCAAAATGAGCGCCTGAATAAATTTTATCATATAAACTTTCAATCAATTGTTAATATCAACGGCTTCTTGCCCATAAGTTCACAGCTTCTTTTATCTGGCTGCGAACCGCCAATACTGATTTCATAACCTTGTGCGACATATTGCGCTATTCCATTTTCATCAAACAGCATAAACGACTGCGCTGGCAGATAAATTAACACTGTCTTTTCTTCTCCTGCTTTCAAAAATACTTTCTTAATGCCCTTAAGCTGTGCATTGGGCGCTCCTTCTTTTTTCGCCTTTACATATGCCTGAACTGTTTCTGTACCATCAAGAACACCTGTATTTTTTATTGTAACATTAATTTCTACGCCTTCTTTTACATCAGGGGTTTTGGCAAATGCCGCATTCATATAGGAAAATTCTGTATAGGAAAGTCCATAGCCAAATGGATACAGCGCCTCCTGTGTCATATATCTGTACGTCCGCCCTTTCATGGAATAATCCTCAAAATCCGGAAGTTCTTCTGTCGTCTTATAAAATGTTATTGGAAGCTTCCCCTGTGGATTGGTTTCGCCAAAAAGCATCATGGCAATCGCCTTTCCCCCCTGCGCACCTGGATACCATCCCTGCACTACCGCATCTAAATGCTCTTGTTCCCATGTGAGCGCTACCGCACTGCCGCTAAGAACCACTAATATCACTGGTTTATTGTATTCCTTTGCAATCTTGAGAATATCATGCTGTATCCCTGGAAGTTTAAGATTGGGTTTATCTCCGCTGCCATATTCATTGCCTGCGTCCCCTTGTTCTCCCTCAAGTGTGGCATCCATTCCCATCACTGCAACGATCACGTCGCTTTCCCTGCATACACCGCGCACCTCTGAACTTCTGTCATTTGCCTCCGCCAGATTGGTTGTACGGTCTTTATACAAGTGACATCCAAGAGAATACAGTACGCGTACCTCATCGCCTACATAATCCTGTATCCCTTCCAATACCGTCACGTACCTTGAAGCAGTACCCTCATAATTTCCTTCCAATGCCTTTCTGTTATCTGCATTTGGTCCAATTACACCGATTGTTTTGATTTTGTGTTTTTCCAGTGGCAAGGTATGATTTTGATTTTTCAAAAGCACTATCGACTCTGCTGCGGTTTTTGTGTTGAGTTCCCTCATTTCTTTGGAATCCACAACTGTATAGGGAATACTGTCAAAAGGATTCTTTTCCTTTTTGTCGAACACCCCAAGCTTCATACGAGCAGTAAACAAATTTACTACCGCCTCATCGATGCGTGATTCCTCTACCAGCCCATCTTTTACTGCTTGCGTCAGGTACGCAAACAGTTCCCCACAATTGAGATCACAGCCATTTTCCATTGCCATCGCCGCAGACTCCTGCGCCGTTGAAGTCACACCATGCCATTCATGAAAATCTCTGATTGCACCACAGTCCGAGGTCACATGTCCCTCAAACCCCCATTCTTTTCTCAAAATATCAATTAGCAATTCATGATTTCCACAGCAAGGAACTCCATTTGTCCTGTTGTAAGCTCCCATAACACTTTCTACATGCGCTTCCTGCACACATGCCTGAAATGCGGGAAGATATGTTTCTCTCAAATCCTGTTTGCTCACAACCGCATCAAATTCATGCCGTACTGCTTCCGGCCCACTATGTACTGCAAAATGCTTGGCACATGCTGCCGCCTTCAAATAATTCTCATCATGTCCTTGCAGTCCATTTATATATCGTACTCCCAGACGGCTTGTTAAATAAGGATCTTCTCCAAATGTCTCATGGCCTCTTCCCCATCTTGGGTCCCTGAAAATATTGACATTCGGTGCCCAAAATGTCAGTCCCTTATAAATATCTGTATCTTCGCTGCCCTGCTGCATATTAAATTTTGCCCGCGCTTCTGTTGAAACAGCTTCTCCAACTTCTTCCAGCAAATCCTCATCAAATGACGCTGCCATTCCGATTGCCTGCGGAAAAACAGTGGCTGTGCCTGCACGTGCTACACCATGAAGCGCTTCATTCCACCAATTGTATTTTTTTATTCCAAGACGTTCAATAGCTGGTGATTTATGAAGGGTTTGCGCAACCTTTTCTTCGAGTGTCATCTGCGCAACCAAAGCTTTCGCACGCTCGCGATATTCTTTTAATTTTTGTTTATTAGCATTTAATTCCATGAATGTTTCCTCTTTTCCGATATCCGCATGAATCGTCTTAACTTTTATGCAAACGGATTTTCTGTCGGATATGGAAGTGATTTTGGCTGATTATAATTCAAATCCTCCACAGGTACTCCGATATACTTAAATATTTCATACAATGCTTTTCCAAAATGTCCAAATGCAACCGCACCATGATGCGGATAATTCTTCTCAATTAATACATGACGATAAAAGCGCTGCATTTCCGGAATTGCAAAGACACCAATGCTTCCAAAAGATTTTGTTGCCACAGGAAGCACTTCACCTTGTGCAATATAAGCGCGCAATTTGCAGTCCGCTGTAGACTGTAAACGATAGAATGTGATATCTCCTGGAACGATATCTCCTTCAAGCGTACCCTGTGTCACTTCTTCTGGAAGTGTTCTAGCCATAATCATTTGATATTTCATGCTGCAGAAACTAAGTTTCTTTGTGTTAGTATTCCCACAATGAAATCCCATAAATGTATCATTGTGCGTATACTGAAATTTATTCTGAATTGACTCCTGGTACATATCCGCAGGAACGGTATTGTTGATATCAAGCAATGTTACTACATCCTCACTCACACAAGTACCAATAAATTCACTCAGACAACCATAAATATCCACTTCGCAGGATACAGGTATTCCCATACCTGTAAGACGGCTGTTTACATAGCAGGGAACAAAGCCAAACTGTGTCTGGAATGCAGGCCAGCATTTTCCATATCCTTTATGAGCATCTATCCAATCAAGGAGTGTCAATTCATACTGTGCAAGTTTTGGAAGTACTTCCGGCTTCATATTTCCTTCACCAAGCTCCTGCTCCATCTCCTGAACCTTTGCAGGAATTCTCTCATCTCCCTCATGCTTTTTAAACGCTTCAAAAAGATCAAGCTCTGAATTTTCTTCAATTTCTACACCCAGATTATAAAGCTGTTTGATTGGCGCATTGCATGCAAGGAAATTCAACGGTCTTGGGCCAAATGAGATAATCTTCAAATCGGAAAGACCAACAATTGCTCTTGCAATTGGCAGAAATTCATGAATCATGTCTGCACATTCTGTTGCTGTTCCTACTGGATATTCTGGAATATATGCCTTGATATTGCGCAGCTTCAGATTATAGCTTGCATTCAGCATTCCACAATATGCATCGCCGCGCCCGCCTACAAGGTTATTTTGTGTCTCTTCTGCTGCTGCAATAAACATAGAAGGCCCATCAAAATGTTTTGCAAGAAGTGTTTCTGAAATCTCAGGCCCAAAATTTCCCAGATATACGCAAAGCGCATTGCACCCTGCCTTCTTGATATCTTCAAGCGCCTGAACCATATGTATTTCACTTTCTACAATACATACAGGACATTCATAAATATTGTCCATACCATATTTATCCGCATATGACTGAACCAATGCCTTTCTTCTATTGACAGATAAGCTCTCTGGAAAACAGTCCCGGCTAACAGCTACAATTCCTACTTTTACTTGTGGTAAATTGTTCATTTTAAAATCCTCCTTAATCATTGCAGAAAATAGTGCTCTGCGATATCTTGCTGCTATGCAGTTTCGTGCACGTGCACGCTAAACAACTGTCTTTATCATAATTTGTCCTGACACAAAAATCAAGCTGATATTGCAGGATCTTTTATTTTCGTCATAACTTATAAAATATTCTAGATTTTATGTTGAAAGTGACGATTTTCTTTGCTTGCAGACAATACTCTTTCTCAACGTAAACAAAACGTCTTATTACATTATATGTAACAGTGCACGTGCAACATTATGCTTGCTTTTTCTTCTATAAAACTTTATAATAAAAAGCAATCAAATTCACAAGCTACGGGAGGCTTTCTATGGCAACAATCAAAGAAATTGCTGCACTAGCCGGAGTTTCGCGGGGAACTGTGGACAGAGTTCTCAACAACAGAGGATCTGTAAACCCTGCTACTGCCGAGAAAATTAATGAAATTGCAAAAGCACTTGACTATAAACCAAACAAAGCTGGCTTAGTTCTGGCAGCCCAAAAAAAGAAACTAAAATTGGGAGTCATTCTGTTTTCCACTGACAACCCTTTTTTTGCTGATGTGTTAAAAGGAGTAAACGAAAAAGCGCAAGACTTGGCAGGATATAATTGCACTGTTCTAGTAAAGCAGATTCCCATTCATGTAGATGCCCAACTAAGAGCAATTGATGAACTGATGTGCGAAGAAGTGTGTGGAATTGCGCTTGCACCACACAATGATGACCGTATCCGCATTCGCATCAATGAACTTTATCAACAGGGAATTCCCGTGATAACTCTAAATACAGATATCGAAAATTCCAAGCGAATTGCTTATGTAGGAAGCCATTATACCAAGAGCGGCGCTACCGCAGCTGGCCTGTTAAAGCTGATGATGCATGATGAAGTACATATTGGCATTATCACAGGAGCATCTGATATTCTATGCCATACGGAGCGTATCGCTGGATTTACCGAAACCTTAAAACCTTACAGAGATCGTATGCACATTGTCTCTATCGTCGAGACGCATGATGACGAGATCGAAAGCTATGAGCAAACAGCTCTGCTTTTGAAAGCGCATCCTGAAATCAATGCGCTCTTTTTTGCTGCTGGTGGTGTATATGGCGGCTGCCGTGCGATTTCCTCCCTTGGTTTAGGTACAAAGTTATGTGCCATTGCCTTTGATAAAGCTGACACCACGGAACAGTTTCTGCGGGAGGGAATTTTATCCGCAGTCATTTGCCAACAGCCACGCACACAAGGCAAAAAGCCTCTTGAACTGCTTTTTGCTTATCTCACATCAGGCGAGCTTCCTGAAAAAGAATACAATTATACGGCTGTGGATATTCGCATCTTAGAAAATATCTAATTGTTTGAGCGTAATAATTCCAGCGGTATACAGCCTCTTATACCTGAATCATGTTCTCAGCCTGCGAAAAATAGCTACTCCTGTGGTATCTGAAACTCTGTCATATTAGAGCGGAACCGAAGCGGTAGCATATTCATTTGAAGGTTTGGATTGATACGTGCTTCTATTGCTATGCTGTCACAAAACTGTCGAAACAGTTTTTGATACATCTGTTCAACTTCAGAATATACAAGCTGTTTTTCATCCAGCTTTTCCCCTTGCAGTAAATACCATTTTTTGTACTTTGCATGAAGTCCAAATATTTGTGTGTTCTCATCATATATCACGAAATTTTCTGCGGGTAGCCTGTCCGCAAAGTGCGGCATCAAAAATGGCAGAATGTGATGTTTGGCATTCATTTTTGCATACAGCATTCCATTTTGAAGTTCAGAAAAACGCAAAAACTGCTTGAAATGACACAGTTCATTTTCGGAAGACCGCGCACACTCAAATGTACGGTGAACACAGTCTTCTTGCAGCCTGTCTGTAATCTTTTTATCGTGCATGGACAGCCCCATAACAATTGTATGATATACAGCATCCGCTTTGTCTTCATGCCCAGATACCATCGCCATACTCAATCTGTGCCATGATTCCGCTCCAAGCTGTTTTGCAATTGTTTGCGTTACCTTTTCTGCTTTTGTATGAACGGTTTCTATTTTGTGATACTCTGTAAAAAATCTGCATTGATCAGGCTCTCTGACAGCAAGATGAATGGAATCATGACTTGCAATCCCTCTATCTTTTTTGAATTGGTATGCCTCATAAATCCCTGTCAAAATACCTTCCATGCTGTCTTCACAGATGAGTACATGTTCCTCCATCCCCGCCTCCTATTTATAGTCGCTGCGCGACAGCTCTTAAGTTAAAGCCGCTTCGTCGCATCTGTTCTGAGAGGAACTTTCTTTCGTAAAAACTCTCATTAAAGTTCCTCTCGTGCGCCTTTGCGTTTTTTTTAGTCGCTGCGCGACAGCTCTTAAGTTAAAGCCACTTCGTCACAGTTCTATTATATTCCAAACAATCCTACATTGTCCTGTGCATCATCAAACAGTGATAACTGTTTGTAGGTCATTCCATCCTTATCAAATGGAAGCTTCTCATGCTGCGCCAAAAGATTTCTGGTAATATAATCTTCTTCTACTTTGGTATGATACATCATTTTGCCATTGCAGGTAATGAAATACAATGCGCGCTTTAAC
>OFGM01001699.1_pt1 | contig 12203 bp, 17 predicted proteins | sample 1521741 | NCBI WGS metagenome assembly OFGM01 (sample SAMEA3504079, study PRJEB24116) | mouse gut metagenome | biome: mouse gut; feature: mouse-associated habitat; material: faeces | place: Denmark | collected 2011
AACGGCCATATTCCCCGGCGTCGATCTCTTTCGTGTACCGGGCCGTAGCCCAGACGTCCCACAGAAAAGAATCACCCGGCATGTCTACATAATCCACCGTGGGCTTGGCCAAGCTCCGGGACGCCCAGTAGCATTTCCGGCCCTTGGGCACCGAAATATCCTTTGTCAGGTACTTGGCTATGTATGTGGCAACCCGCTGTGGATCTTTGATGGGCATCGCCGTGGTATAGCCGAACTCAAAGTTGTTTAGATTATACACTTCTCCCTTCCAGTGGGTCAAGTCCAATTCACCCTGTACCAGTCCATGGAAATGGTATGATTTGCCGTCACTATGTAGCTCCGGGACGATGAGCCATGTATTACCAGTACGTTGCAAACGTTTAGTAAAAAGCCGAATTATTTTAGCACATTCATCATAATTAGTTCTATTAACGATATCTGGATTCAAGGTTAAAGTAATAAACCAGTCAAAATGATTAGCACGAGCAAGATCATACACCTGATTCACCGCACGATTCATATTATTCCGAAACCTCCCGTCATTGTCAGGTAAAGTCAGCTTTCTTTTCAACTTTTTTGGTTTAAATTCTTCTGGAACATTCCTTAAAATATAATTCTCACTCCAAAAATACTGTTTATGCCCATCTGGAAATGTCTTGATACGGACATTGTACAACATCAGGCACAACTCCCCTATTCAATTCAAACCTAAGTAATACTACAGCCCCCTTCTTTTCTTTTATTTTTCTTCTTATTTTTCTTTCTTTTCTTATTTTTTTAGAACCTTTTTTATAGGCGCGGGCGTAAGTGATACTACTGTCAAGTAATAGGGAGCCTTTCCCTACCCGGAAAGGCTCCCAGATCATCCCCCTCCCCTTCCCGGCTCAGAAACATGAAAACCAGGAGCTTATAGCAGCTGCTCACAGCAAGGTACAGGGCCAGGACATGGAGCAATGCAAGCACTCCAGAGGCCCACAGGGGGGCCAGGAGGAAGGAGAAGAAGAAACACCAGAAGGTGACCAGGGCGGCCACCACGAACAGCCTACAGCGGTTCACGGTCAAAATATTGACGGGCTTTAGACAATACATCTTGAAGCATCTCCTTGATAGATTTGGGGGACAGGTCGGGGTCTGCATGGTCGCTGTAGCGAATGGGGAGCAACGGCCTATCAGGCATGGAGGAGGTATCAAAATATTTGAAATACCTGGGCATATAGAAGATACGCCATGTCCAGATAGAACTAAAGCTCAGGTTGTCCGCGATCCGGCTGTCAGCCTGGGAGGTACTCTCGGTAAGGGTAATACGGCGGATGATCGGCCGGGACAAGCTGAAGCATCCCAGAAGCGCCACCTGGAGCACCATCTTGTCCGTAGTGTCCCTCACCTTCTTGTCCACATCAAACGCCTGGGAATTGAGGTAGCACACACACTTCATCTTCCGCAGGTACTTGAAGAAGTCCCGGAGGCCGGGCGGGAAATTCTTGAAATTGCGGTTGTCCATGGACACGCCAACCTCGTCCAGGAAAAGGGCGCTGTTCGGCTCAGGCCGGAAGGTGGAGAGCATGTCCACCGAGATAATGCGCACACCCGGTATGCGGCAGTCCGCCATATCGGTATATACATGGTAGCCTCGGCGCATATAGGGTCATAACTGCCCAGGATGGAAAGGAGGACGGCCTTCAGGCCGGAGGTATTGCCAGGGGTGACGGGAGCCAGGGAATAAGGGTCAATGGCCATGAAATCGTCATAGCCAGCGGACTGGATGATAAAGTCATCCGGGAGAACGATGTATGTACCATCACCGCCACCACCGCCAGAGATGGAGGTATCTCCCCCGACTTGATACGGATTGGACGGAGCGGCAAAGCCGACGCCGCACAGAGAGCAGATCACACAGAAGCACAACAGGAGCGGAACCACACCCCGCAAGATCTTAACCATCGTCTCCCCTACCCTTCACAGAACCTTCTGAATCAAAAAGACGGACAATACGCCTAACGAGAAGCCAAACGAACAGAATAGAAAGAGCAAAAGCCACGGGGGTAACGTTCGTACCCGGAAGATACCAACCATTAAAGAGCCGCCAAACAGCAGACAAAAGCCCGCCAAGCAGAGATAAAGCGTCAGCACTCATAAAACCTCCTACGCAAACGGGATGCAGTCCAGGATGAACGCCACGATCTTGAATACGATGATTACAACGATGAATGCCAGGACGGCCAGAATAAAAACCTGGAACCAAGCCGGGAAAAAGCCGAAGAGCATTTGCCAAATTTTAACCATAGAAATCACCTGATACTGAGCAGGAGCTTGATAATCACCGACACGGCAAACAATCCCAGCATGAGATTGAACAGGGCAACAAAGGGGGACGGAAGCACGGATTGGATGGCCAGGAGCAGGTTATAGGCATTTATCAGCGGTTCAACCACAGCTTACCCACCCCCCAGCATAGAAAAGAACTCTTCCCTCTGAGCTCCATAGAAATCTACAACCTCTACCGTAGGGGAAGGCTCGGGAGCATCCCAGAGGGAGTAAGGCGTCATCTCCGAGGCAGAGCTTGGAGCGCCGTTAATAGCCTCAGAATTGCCAACAGTAAACCAGGACCACACGGAAGAACCGGGATTGCCGATCTCATCAAAAACACTCCCCATATCAGCGCCAGTATCAAGCAGACTGCCAGCGCCGGAAGAAATACCGCCCAAGTCACCGATCTGCCCAGGTTTTACGCCGTTGCCGTCATCACCGAAAAAATTATCAAGTACCTCCTTCTTCTGATCTTCTGAAGCATCCTCCAAAGCATCATCCACAGGATTGTACAAATTACGAAGGATGCCAGCGAGCAGCCCATTCACATTAAGCAAATTATAATAGATCATATTATAAGAACCACTAACAGTATACTCAGCAGTCTTTTCACCTGTAGTCACAGAATAATCACGAACAACATACGAAGTCTTACCATCAAACAAATTCTTTTGAAGCCCATCAAAACTTGAACGAAGGTATGTAATGCCATCAGTAGTTACCCAAAAACCAGACGAAAGGCTAGAAGCAATAGCAAAAAGAGGATCAGACGAAGAAGCTCCGCTGGGTTTCCAAGCAGAAACTTTAACGTATGGATACGAACCACCAGGAAAAACAGATGTAAAATGGGAATCCAGGACAGACACAGAAGAGCTCAGCCCGGTGTTAAGGTTACTCACTTTAGTGCCCACGTCCTTCAACTGGGTGATCGTCTGGTAGAACCCATTGTACAGGCTCTGGGATATGGCATACAAAGAGCTTCCATTATAAGCAACACCAAGACTAGAGGTAGAAGCCAAATAAGGGAAAGTCGCCCAACCCCCGGTCAATTCACTCTTTAACTTAATGAAATTAGTATTAAAAGTATCAAAGGCAGTGCTATAGAGGGTGAAAGACCGCTGTAGATCATAAAGCCCCTTGCTCATCGTCACAAAGCCATTACGCAGACTTTGTGATACAGCCGTATAAAAATTATCGGAGGAGTACCCAGGCCTGCTGCTAGGCTCACTGCCCACAAAATAGGGGTAATTGCTCCCAGAGGGGTAAACGGGCGTGGTGGATGTAGCATAAGGGGAAATACCACTGGAGAGGGAATCAAGAGCAGGAGACGAAGCAAAGGAGGGGACAACGCAAAGAGCCAGGAACAGGCACACGCCCGAAAGCACCGTCCAGAATCTTTTCACGTTATCCCCTCCTATGGGTGCGGGGACTGGATTCGAACCAGCAAACCCGGCCTCACTAAAGCCGTGCAGGAACCGTTCCTGCTACCCCGCAATATGTATGTAAAGCAAACCCCCGTTACAGAAAGTGCCAGCCGCCGACGAAGGACAGGTGGAGCATGACGGCACGGGAAGCAACGGCGGGCCAGCGGTATTGTCACGCTACCGCAATCCCAAAGGGCGGGATTGCTGACGCTCTAGCGTTGCTCTCCATGCCGGGAAGTGGTGCACAGGCGGCGGGGAAAGGGCACCCCCGCCACGCGCATCAGGTCTTGGAGCTGGAGATTCAGCCGCACCTCACAGCCGTACAGGTATTCGGTACGGTTATACGCAATACGGAGCGCGGCAAGCTCCCCTTCCAGTTCCGACACCCTGGTACGCAGGGCCACCACCTCATCGGACGGCGTGACCTCCACCGAAACCTTTAGGGGAGCGCCCTCCCCTCCCGTGAGACAGGAGAGGAGGGCAGAAGAAAGCGGACACCCCACGCTCACTTGACGGGAACGGGGACGACCTCAACCAACCCCAGCTTGCAATACGACTTGCCGGACTGCTTGTCAGTCGTAGTGCGCACGGAGAAAGTTGTCTGACAGGGAGCGCCGAAGGAGAGGGACGGAAGCACAGAAGATACAGCCGTCCTGGAATCCATCACGTTAACGGAAACCGTGTTCTGATCCTCGGCATCAAAGAAAGAAACCGTATGCATCACCGAATTGTCACGGGCAAACGTCATAGAGCTATAAGCCCAGGTACACCATTTTCTTTACAAACTGCACGTTTCAAAACTCCTTTTCAATAATCGTCATCCAAAATAGACCACTCAGAAAGATCAAACTGCCAAAGGGGGTACGCTTCCCCAGCGTTGCAGGACAAACCTAAATCCTTATCGCCAAAAGCCGAGATCGTTTCGCACACTTCCCACTTCTCATCGTCATCAGACACCAGAACCATACCAGCCTTGATGAGCCGCCCGTGTTTGTCGTAGTACATTGTTTTTTCTCCTTTCTTCTTTTGAGCTCCCCGTTATAGCTAATAGATATACTAGCTAGCGAATAAAATATACCATACATACACTATAATGTCAATAGTAAATTTATTAGCAAGGAGGGCAATATGGATATCATACAAAGGATAATTGACACTCGCACAGATCACGATGAAACTCAACGCCAATTAGCAAAAGCGTTAGGAGTACATCATATACAATGGGCAAACTATGAGAGACGAAAAAACGAAATACCTACACGATATATAATAGCCTTTTGTCAACATTACGGGGTATCAGCCGACTATATCCTAGGTCTCCCCCGCGGGCTTGACTGGCCCCGGTGAGTATGGTATGATTCCTTCATCAACTATTTTTGGAGGGCATAAGTATGACAGATCAGGAACTACTTCAAGCAATTCGGGCCATTGTAAAAGAAGAGGCACACCCAGTACGCCTTTTACTAGAAAATGAGATACAGCCTGCCATCCAGAAACTATCGGAAGGCCATAACATGATCCTGGAACGCATTGATGACAAGATTGAGCGCCGTACGGAGCAGCTCCAAGATCAGCTGGATGTACATCAGGCCGCTATCATGCGGATCAACCGAGAGATACAGGAACTAAACAAGGCTCAGTAAAAAAGCAGGGGATAACCTCCCCTGCTTTTGCGTATCAGCGATAGACCGACCAGGACAAACTACAGCGATAGACCGTCCAGGACAACAAAAAAAGCAGGGGAAGCACTCCCCTGCTTTTGCGTATCAAAGAATTAAGATACTCTTTATTTTGTTGAGTTGAATGTGCCGACCGATACCCCCCTTATTCTTCAGCAATAATGAAACGGCCATATTCCCCGGCGTCGATCTCTTTCGTGTACCGGGCCGTAGCCCAGACATCCCACAGAAAAGAATCACCCGGCATATCTACATAATCCACCGTGGGCTTGGCCAAGCTCCGGGACGCCCAGTAGCATTTGACGTGCACTAGCTGGACTGCGATCATGCACATCCACTTGGAGATGGGCATACAGAAAAAGCACAATAACGGGAAAAAGGATAAACTCCCCTGCCCATTGGCATACTAAACTTAATTATATTGAGCCAGGTGTGCTGACCTGCATCTCTTTCCAAACTATCCATATAATACAAGCCTCGCTAAAATCAACACTTTAGGTGAACACCATGAGTCTTATCCCGTGCACACAGAACTGTAAATTTCAAGACGATGGCCTATGCACATTAGACCAGGCCCGAGCTGTTGACCAGGCTGTTCCCAACGACGTCTGTCTCAACTTTACGCCCAAACTGTCAAATCAGCACAGCAATAGCCTCTCGAATGTTGCTAACCCGGATCAGGGTTAGCCCGGCTGGCGCAATTATTTTTCCAGTGCTTCTGGCGGGCACCAAGCACTTGGTAAAGCCAAGCCGCCGAACTTCACTGATCCGTTGGTTGACAGCGCTTACCGAACGCAGTTCTCCGGTGAGCCCCACCTCTCCAATTGCCGCTAAGTCAAAAGGCACAGGCTTGTCCCGGAAGCTGGAGGCCAACGCTGTAATTAGAGCTAAGTCGGCAGCCGGCTCGTTCAGTGTCAAGCCACCAATGACATTAACATAAAAATCACAATTGGATAAAGCCAATCCGCCCCGCTTTTCCAACACAGCCAGCATCATCATGGCCCGGTTATAATCGAAACCATTGCTGGTACGCCGGGAGTTGCCATAGGCCGAAGGTGAAAGCAGCGCCTGCACCTCCGCCAGCACTGGCCTTACCCCCTCCATCACACAGGTGACACAGGAACCCGGCATATTTTCTGGCCTTCCAGACAGCATAGCCTCCGACGGATTCGGCACTTCTATCAGCCCTTGATCTCCCATTTCAAACACACCAATCTCATTGGTAGCTCCAAAACGGTTCTTGGCCGCCCGCAGAATCCGATAGGAATTGTGTTCCTCTCCCTCAAAATGAAGCACACAGTCTACCATATGTTCCAGCACCTTGGGACCAGCCAGGGAACCTTCCTTATTGATATGTCCAACCACAAATACCGTAACCCCCAGGCCTTTTGCCACATGCATCAGCGCCATAGTGCACTCCTTTACCTGGGCCACGCTGCCCGGCGAGGAATTAGAATCCCCATTGTAGATTGTCTGAATGGAGTCAACGATAAGAATATCCGGCTTTTTTTCCTGAACCGCTGCCACAATGTCATCTAAATTGGTCTCTGAATAAAGGTAGAGCCCCTCCTCTCGAATGGCCAACCGTTGGGCCCGTAATTTAATTTGACGCTCTGATTCCTCACCTGATACATACAATACACTGGAAAACCGACACAAATTATCGCAGATCTGTAGCATCAGAGTAGATTTTCCGATGCCCGGCGCGCCACCCACCAACACCAGTGAACCCTTTACTGCACCGCCGCCCAGTACCCGATCCAACTCATTCATGCCGGTATGAAAGCGCAACTCGTCTACTGCCTCTACCTCAGCCATGAGCCTGGGATGCCGCATGTCCACTCCCACAGGGGCAGGTAGGCCTGCTTTTTTCTTTGAATCCTTGTCAGGCTGCTCCACAATGGTATTCCATGCCCCACAGGCAGGGCATCTCCCCTGCCATTTTAATGTTTCATTTCCGCATTCCGTACAATAGAATGCGGCCTTAGCCCTAGCCATATCATTCTCCTCCTCTAATGCCGGCATCATTCGAATTGGGCATAATACGCCCCTGCCAATGCTACCGCCACCTTTTTTTGATAGGCAGCTGTGGAAAGCAGAGCTGCCTCCTCCCCATTGCTGAGAAAACCGCACTCTATCAGGATAGCCGGACAGCTGATGTGGTCAAACAAATAAATACCTTCCGGCATACGCTTGGCCTTTCGCCCATTGTCCGGTGCCAACACCTGTCGGAATACCTCCTGGGCACGCTCTCCCCACAGGCGGTTTGGATCTCCGCGGTTGTAAAAAATCTGGGATCCGCTATATCGTGAATCTGTAAAGTGATTTTGGTGTACACTAATAAGGAGCGCGTTTGGAATACTCTCCACCAGCGCAACCCGGTTTTTCAAATCGGATACTTTTTTCTGCCGAATTGTCTCTGCCCCATTGTTGTGCAGGGATACGTCCTTGTCCCGGGTGAGCCGGGGCTCCTCCCCTAAAAATACCATTAACGCCCGCGCTTTGAGCACAATGGCCAAATTGATATCGCTCTCCCTCTCCCCTGCCGCCGTACTGGCTCCGCCATCCTCTCCGCCGTGTCCGGCATCCAGAATCAGCGTTGGTTTTTTGTCCAGCCCCACAGCAGCAGATACCGGTTCCGCCCTTTGATCTCCCAGCCAGTTTATCCCAATCAGCACGCATAGGCATGCCGCCAACAATAAAATGTCACGCTTCATCAGCCAGTCCCCCTTCCTTCCACCATATGAAGGCAGGGCCCGCTTCATGCCGGACTACAGATAAGAAAACACCTCCGAATGCCGTTGGGATACCGACACAGCTACCTGGGGAAACCGCTGGACCAGCCAGCTTTGAAGTACGGGGCAGATCACGTTTTCCGTGGGGAAATGGCCCGCATCCACCAGGTTGAGCCCTAGCGCCCGCGCCTCTAAAAAATGATGATACTTCACATCGGAGGTGACAAAAGTATCGCAACCCTGGGCAAGCGCATCTGCCATGAACTCAGCGCAGGCGCCGCCTCCTACCGCTACCATATGGACAGCCTTTCCGCCGTCTACCAGCCGGATGCCGTTGGCTCCCAAAAGCCGCTTTACTGCTATGGCAAAATCATACAGGGACTGCTCCGGCAACAGGCCAACCCGGCCGATGCCATAGGCCCTGCCCTGCCCGTCAATCCCGGCCTGCCGCAGCTGGCCGATATCAGTCAGGCCCAGCCGCATCGCCAGCGCATCATTGACACCGCCCTCCACCGCATCCAGATTGGTGTGGGCGCAAATGGCTGCGATCCGGTTTTCAGCAAGGGACAATAGAATGCGCCCTGTGACGGTCTGGTCAGTCACCGATTTCACGCTGCCGAAAACCACCGGATGATGGGATACAATCAGTTGGGCTCCCTGTTCTGCCGCCTCCTGAACTACTTCTTCTGTAATATCCAAAGACACAAGGATTTTGCTGACCGAGGTTCTCTCCCTGCCCACTAAAAAACCAGCGTTGTCAAAGCCTTCTTGGAGTTCAAATGGGGCCTTATCCTGCAAAAACGCCAACACCTCGCCTACATTCGTCATTGAAATCAGCTCCTTCTTCATCTCACGCAATCCAAGCAGCACTTTCTCAAGGTCTGTAATGGCCGCTCGATTTAACTCCCGTGCTGCCAACTGCCCGGCAAGGGCTTTTTGAACCTTCCCTTCCACCATGGATAAAAAATCTATCCGATTGGGACTTGGTCTGTTCACCCCTGCCCACAGTTCCGCTGGGGATAGCGGCGCCATTGTCCCACCCCTGACAGCCCAAATACTATAAAGTCTTTTCCCTTCACGCACTATCCTCTCTTCCAGAATCACATAGCCGTGACGTTGGAGCCAGTGCCGGAGCTGCGGCATTCCCGTCATGGGCTGCAGAAGCAGCAGCTTGTCCTGTCGCGTCCAGGGCGCGGCCTCTAAGATTGCGGAGATCGTCTCCCCTCCCATCCCTGCGATGATTACCGTATCAGCCTCGTATGAGGCGATGCCCGTCAGCCCGTCACACAGGCGAAAGGAAATTTTTCCCTCCTGCCCATGTTGCCTGGCAGTTTCCCGTGCACGGCCTAGCGGCCCCTCCCGCAGATCAGCAGCCACGGCCTTACCAATCCGTCCATGCAGCAACAGCCAGACCGGCAGATAACCATGATCCGTCCCCACGTCGGCCAGTTTGGCGCCCAGCGGCACCTGCATCGCAATGGCATGAAGCCTCGGCGTCAATTCCATATCTTCTCCCCTGTTCTCTGGAGATAAAGGAAAAGAGCGGAACCCCGCTCTTTTCCTTTGCTTTTGTCAACCAATAGTAGCGTTCAGCTTGTCCAAAAGGGTATCTACATCCACACCGTGAACCATACAGGCTTGCTCCACAGTCTCCCCACGGGAGGAGGGGCAGCCCAGGCAATGCATGCCAATGGATAAAAAAATTGGGGCGGTGTCGGGCGCGATATCCAGAATATCGCCGATGATGGTATCTTTTGTTATCTGAGCCATGTCGGGATAGCCTCCTTGCAGTTTTTGTCGAACAAATATAGTATACCCAATGCAGCTTCAGTTTGCAAGTGTTTTTTGTAGAAAAGAAACTCCATTTGGTGTATGACTATGCTGCACAGGCCCTGAACTGGTAAAACAGTTCAGGGCCTGTGCAGATAATCTTGTAGCAAAAAAATTCTCTCTTGCCCCCGTCCTCCTATTGTTTTACATGATCGCCGAAATGGCATCTGCTGCAAGCGGCGCAATTGCTGGCGCACAATCCCCGGTCTTTGCGGGATTTCCACAAGGACCGGGCAGCCAGAATCACAACAACTGCCAACACCACTATCACAATGAGATTTCCCAATAAAGCAGGCATCTTCAAATACTTCCTCCCAAGCCTATTATTTTATCTTAGTATCTACAGAACTCATCCGACGGAACCGTTTCTCATCCTGATATCCTTTGCGAAGCAGGAGATAGAAGACAGCAACCAGGGCCGTCAAGGCTACCACAGTCCACAAGTTAAACCTTACAGCGCCTGCAAACAAACCACCCAGTTGATATACAATCATTGCGGACATATAAGCGAACAGGCACATATAGCCGATGGCGGCAGCGGTCCATTTTGCATGATTCATTTCCCGCTTGATGGCCCCCATAGCGGCAAAGCACGGCGCGCACAAAAGATTAAAAATCATAAAAGAGTAGGACGAAAGAGGCCCGAAGTCGGCCCCCGCAAGGGCCCATATCTTTTCTCCGTTCTCGCCGGGCTCCCCCAAAAAGTGGTAGAGCGTACCGAGTGTCCCCACCACATTCTCCTTGGCGATAAGGCCGGTAAAGGAGGCCACTGTAGCTTTCCAAGCCATGTCCCCTGTCCACCCCAGCGGATAGAAAACCCACGCAATTGCGTTGCCGATAGCGGCCAACAGGGAACTGCCATTGTCCTCTACTGCCTGCAACCTGCCGCCCACAAAGCCGTAACCCTGGAGAAACCAGAGAACGATGGTGGACAGGAGTATTACCGTGCCGGCCCGCTTGATAAATGACCAGCCCCGTTCCCAGGCGGCCCGCAGAACATTATTGGCAGACGGCATGTGATAAGCGGGCAGTTCCATGACAAAAGGAGACGGTTCCCCGGCAAAGGCTTTAGATTTCTTGAGTATGATGCCGGATATCACCACCGCCGTGATTCCGATGAAAAAGGCAGATGCCGCTACCCAAGGAGAACCTCCGAACACGGCCCCTGCAAATAATCCGATGATGGGCATTTTTGCGCTGCACGGGATAAAGCAAGTGGTCATAATGGTCATTTTCCGATCCCGATCCTGTTCTATGGTCCGGGATGCCATAATGCCTGGTACACCGCAGCCGGTAGCTACCAACATCGGGATAAAAGACTTGCCCGATAGGCCGAAGCGGCGGAAGATGCGGTCCATGATGAAGGCAATCCGGGCCATATAGCCCACGTCCTCCAAAATGGCCAGCAACAGGAACAGCACCAGCATCTGGGGCACGAAGCCCAGGACAGCGCCCACGCCGCCCACAATGCCGTCCAGGATCAGGGACGCCAGCACACCGCTGACCCCCATGGTATCCAGCAGGCCCTCTACCAATACTGGCAGGCCGGGGACCCAAGTTCCATAGCTGGCGGGGTCAGGTTCCTCCACGTTAAGGGCCTCGGCATAACTCTCCGATGTGACCTCCAGGGCGATGGTCTCCCCGGCCTCGTCATCGTACAGATAGGCTTCCGTCTCTCCGGCCTCGTAGGCGGCGATGATGGCGTCCGCCTCCTCAAACGCGCCCGCGGCCTCGTCATAGCCGTCCACGTCGGAGCCGGAGAAGGGCAGGAACCAGCCGTCCCCAAACAGGCCGTCGTTGGCCCAATCGGTAGCGGCGGTGCCGATGGAGATGCCCCAGCCGCCCATGGCCAGAGCGTACACCAGGAACATCACCGCCACAAAGATGGGCAGGGCCAGGATACGGTTGGTGACGATCTGGTCGATTTTGTCAGAGACGGACAAACTGCCCTTGGCCGCTTTCTTCTTCACGGCCTTGGTGACCACAGAGTTGATGTAGGAATACCGCTGGTTGGTGATGATGCTCTCGGCGTCGTCGTCCAGCTCCTTCTCGCAGTCGGCGATGTGCTGTTCCAGGTGGGCTTTCAGGTCGGCGGAGAGGTTCAACTCCTCCAGGACCTTTTCATCCCGCTCGAAAATCTTGATGGCGTACCAGCGGAGATAGCCCTCCGATACCTTGCGTTAATAGTGGTAAGGAACTCACGCAAGGAGACTGTTGGCTGACAATTC
>OFGM01001703.1_pt1 | contig 12184 bp, 16 predicted proteins | sample 1521741 | NCBI WGS metagenome assembly OFGM01 (sample SAMEA3504079, study PRJEB24116) | mouse gut metagenome | biome: mouse gut; feature: mouse-associated habitat; material: faeces | place: Denmark | collected 2011
ATCGAGTTTATCAACCTATTTTATCAGTTTAGGCTTGCACAAATCATAAAAATATAAAATTGAAAGATATGATTATTCAAGGAAAATCAACATCGGCTGAGATCTTCACCGATAATATAGAAGAGTCTGCTCTTGAATGGCTCACGCAACTTTGTGACCATCCAGCAATGGAAGGCGTGGACATCGTGCAGATGCCCGACGTCCATGCCGGAAACTTATGTAATGTCGGTACGGCATATCCGATTGGTTCGTATGTAAATCCCGATCATGTCGGTGTCGACATCGGCTGCACCATTTCGATGCATCGGCTTTCGTGTGCTGTAAATCCTGATGATTATCCGCTTCTCGACCATCGTATCCGTGAGGCGATTCCTACCGGCACCGACATCTGTACAAAGAACTCTCTCGATGAAAAAGAGTTGTTCCGCTATCTCAACTCTCAGTATCAGAAAGCCCGCTCCGCGGCTCCCGATCTTGTCAATGAGACTCCTCGTATAGATGCACGTTTCATTACTGACTTCTGCCGCCGCATAAAACTTCAGGAAGGAGTCTTTTACAAGAGTCTCGGCACACTCGGCGGCGGTAATCATTTTATTGAATATGGTGAAGATGCCGATTCCCGGGAATGTTGGCTGACAATTCATTGCGGTTCTCGCAATCTCGGAGTAAAAGTTGCAAATCACTGGCGCAACATAGCCCGGAATCCCAAACGGGCTGAATACATCGGTTATCTGTGGGGTGATGCGTTCAAAGGCTATCTCTCGGATATGGTCATAGCGCAGGGATATGCACTATATAATCATCATATAATACGCGACCGTATTTTTACTATTCTCAAAAAATTGTACAAGGCAAAGTGCTCCGAGTCAATTTTTACCACTCACAATTATATATCTGTCACCGATGATGAGGGTCCTGTACTGCGCAAGGGGGCGATCGATGCCTCTGCAGGGAAAAAAATAGTAATTCCGTTCAATATGCGTGACGGCAGCGCTATATGCATAGGAAAAGGAAATAAGCAGTGGCTCAACACCGCTCCACACGGAGCCGGGCGCATAATGAGCCGTGCACAGGCAAAAAAGCAAATATCAATGTGCGAATTTGAAAATTCAATGGCCGGCATTTATTCATCATCAGTCTGCGAGGGAACACTGGATGAATCTCCCATGGCTTATAAACCTGCAATGGAGATACTCGAATTTATCGGGCCTACAGTCGATGTTATCTCCATAATCAAACCGAAACTAAATATTAAGGATAACGGAGAATGAAGAAGTATGTACAAATTACGGCAGGACGTGGTCCGGTGGAATGTGCCAGAGCGGTCACGCTGGTGGCACGAGAAATGCTCAAAGCAATTCCGACACTACAACTTACCGACTGCGAGCCGCATAATCGAGAGAATGGCTGCTTCATGTCAATGATATTCGCCACGGGGGAGACAATCCCTGAGGCCACAATCAATGAGTGGCAGGGTACGATACTCTGGCGGTCAACCCGAAATTCCTGTCGCCCGGGGCACAAGCGCAGCAACTGGTTTGTAGGTGTCAACTTCTTTGATGAATTGGAACTGCCGCAGATCGATGAATCAGATATAGTTTACGAAACCTGCCGCTCACGCGGCAAAGGCGGTCAGAACGTCAACAAAGTAGAGACCGCAGTCCGGGCATTGCACATTCCCTCCGGACTATCGGTGAAATGCTCTGATGAACGTTCCCAGTTTCAGAACAAATCCCATGCCCGGGAAAGGCTGTTGCTGAAACTTCGACAGTTGAATGACAAAGCAATATCTGCCTCACAGTCCTGGCAGTGGAGCAACCATGACAACCTTGAACGGGGAAATCCCGTCAAAAAATTTTCAGGACCATTATAATTTTACAAGCTGTATTGCCTTTTGATACATAGTATTAGAATACAAGAGTCCATGACTTGCTGAGTTTTTCAGCGAAGTTATGGACTGTTGTATGAGAGATGTGCAAAAAGATACTTTTACTTATTAGACAACGGCAAGCAAGTCGGATGCCATTCAAGTATCTTTCTGAATATTTCCTCTTTTGTTCTTGCTGGTGGAGGGTCTATTCTGTCAGCAAGTGTTGCTACCCAAACATCGTTATAAATATCTATGAGTTGCATTCCTGTGAATTCTTTCACAGGTTTTATAAATATGATGCCATCGCAGTAATCAGCCATAGTCAAGTCTCCTGTATAAGGATTGCCATTTTCAGGCTTTTCAGGCCAAGGCTCTCTTCCTGAATTTCCACCGGCATAAAGCTGTGATGGTGTAAGCGGGAAGGAAACATCAATGTCAAAGCCGACAGGAGCATTCCCGTTCTTTTCAAAGGCTTTGTCGATTTCACCTCCGTCAATGAGCATCCAGACTGTTTCTTCATTAGGCAGATAGCCATCAGAATCCATAAATCCGCCCCATAGGTTTATGGAGAATATATCGTTGGGATAGCACATTTTTATGTATTTTGCTCCACTGGGATAATTGTAATAGTACCCATTGTTGCGACCTTGCTGACCGCGTGTCTGATATTGTGTATGTGCCTGTCCGGCATAAAATATAGTTTTACCTTTGGAACAAATCAGGTTGCGGAGATTCTTCGCCATGTTTTCATCACGGATTTTGGGGTTTCGAGTGAAATCCCATGGGTCGAGCAATACAATACGGGTTTTAAGGCTATCGGGTTTTTGTTGGTTGGTTTCCCAGACAGTGTATAGGACGTCCCTGTATCCTTTATATGGATTGCCCAATAAATCGGGGGCGCCAAGGAGAATCTTGTTGGCATACTCTTCATTCCAGATCTTGCCGAAAGCCAATGTATCAGCCATCATCTGATCTCTTTCGCTGCCAAACTCCAATGCAAGATTGCTGATGTGAGTGTCTTCCGTATAACCTACGTTGCGCAATACGTCGCAAAGGAACTCGCTGTGGTCTGCTATCCAATGGTCTTCACCGATAGCGACCACTTTGTAATTACGCAATTTATCTGCAATGTATTCGTAGGGCGTCGTTCCCTTTTTGATATACCGCAAAGCAATATCTGCACGATCATTTTTAGGTTTAGCATAACACGGTAATGTTAATCCTAAAAAGACAAGCAATAGCGCGCATAGCGCAGTCGGCGAAAATTTATTTAGAGGTCTATTCATTTTTCTTTATGTTTATAATTGAAAATTTAGAGATTTTTACAAATGCATAATAAAATCAAGACTGGCACTTTGATTCAAGTCGTTGCCTGCGTACTATTAGTCACAAATTTATTAATTTGGAAGAATAATTAAAAATCAAAACATGGACAAAAACCGAACAGTCGCCGGGGTTGATGCCCACAAATATAGTATTTATCTTTGTATTATGGGGCATAACGAGGGAATATTTTTAATAAATTACGGAGTGCTCACTCCGGATCTCTGTCAGATGTGCAGTGATAACGGCAAAAGTATGCTCGCTCCCGTTGCGGTGTGAACCAGTGCTTATTCAACTCCCTTTTCGGAAAAATGTTCCTATTGCATAAAACTTGAAGTTACTTGCTTTTTCTATGAAATCTGATTGCCAGAACCACACACATGATAATTCCTATCAAAAATGGAATAGCAGATAAAAATGCAATGCTGGCAGGAGCACTAAAACCACGATGTTCAATACCACAAAGCATACCACGATAGTTATAGGCAACTACAAAACACATAATGTCTGTGGAGGCATGAACAATAAGGACAACAAGTGGAACCACACATCCCACCCCACCGAGTTTCTACCCAGATAATACAGGTGGTCGAGCCAGTTGAATTTATATTTGCGTCGTTGTGCCATCCTTGTTCTTTAATTTGCAAAATTAACGATTTTAGGACAATGTTCGGTCGTCTTGGACGTTGTTTTTCAGCATAAAGTGGTGAGGGAGTGGACAAAAAGTGCTATTTTTGTGATTGGAATTAAATTTCATCACATGGCTATGACTATTACCGGAATATACGATGCTCTGAACGACAAGGCTGAATCGTTTTCTGAGTGGGCACAGGCTCACCCGAAATTCGGACTGCTCTTTGTCGCCGCTTTGCTTGCCCTGTGGCTCACGGGGTTGTTGTTCCGTTGGAAATGGGCGTGCCAGTGGCAATTTTGGGGCAAATTATGGTTTTTCGATGACTGCAAGCCCGAAACACGCCGCCGGATTCAGATTGCGTTAGTCGGCGTAGCGTTGGCCGCTTGCCTGATGATGTTCTTTGTGTGGAGTTGACGGCATGGAGAAAAACAATCGCAAATACCGGGCCTGCTTCATCGACTACATCTGGTATGTAGCCGAGATATTTAGCGAGAGGGAGCATAACAACCTAAACGGTGATATGCTGCTTTTCTTATGCTGGCTGTTTGTGATTGTTTTGCCCTGCGCTTTGTTGACAGGATGCCTTTTCGGTTGGTCCGGCGCATTGACTGTGGGATTGATTCTCTGCTTCATTCTCGGTTTGTTCTGCAAGCTGCGATATACCTCTGGACGGCGCGAAGCACTCCGCCAACATTACCGTAAAATGAAGCGTCCCGGCAGGAGGCTCGCCAGAATAATCCTTGTTGCCATCGCTTTGACGGTAGCCATTTTCACATTGATTCTACAATTATGCCGATGAAGTATCAGGAGCATATACAACGGTTCTATCTATGGGATTACCTTTGGTGGCAGGGCGAGATGATAAAACGCCACCTATGCCCTGTCCAAACGCGAATGAACGGTTCTTTAGTGGTATTTGGATATATTATGGCACTAATTATCGTGCCGTTGATGCTTCTGTCTTTGCGGATTTTCTCGGCTGACACGAGAATAACGCAAATTATCGTATGCGGTCTTGTTGTCTTTGCCGGATTTGGCCGGATTGAATGGATATACCACAACCGAGGAAAAGCCGTGATGAAACATTACTCCAGGCGCAGCTTCTATCCAATAATAGGCATTCTGCTCTGCCTTATCCCTTTCGCTATAATGTTTACTATGGCGTATTATTTTGAAATTTAATACCCGACGACGTTCCGCCTTGTTCAGAATCGGCTTGTTTGATATTTCTTCAGGCAATAATCAGCCTCTTTTTCAAGTTTACGCCTTAATAAAGACATAAATCATAATCAATAGACAGATGGTTATAAATACTCCTAACCAAAATCGGAATGTATTAGGGCCTAATTCTTCGAGTAACTTGTTCCATCCATAAGAACCGTTCCCCATATACGTCCACTTCCAGTTGAATATCAGTCCGACGAGCCAGATGAACAATAAAAATATGGCAATCAAATTACCTGCTTTAGGATTTGATTGAATATATTGGGCTAAATCTGATAATAGCCTTTCTAAATTCTGATATATATTATTCAGCCATTCCATCGCATTTCAATGTACGGCAGCTTTCTGCCTTATTCAGTCGGTGTGCCGTTTGTTAGCCAATTATAAGACCTCTAAATCGTTTATTTTTATTTTATTATCATTATTGAAACAAGAAAGCGAAAGAGTGAGGTCGCTTTGACCTTCTTCTTCACTCCATAGAGGAATGTATATATCTACCTGTTTATCGGAAATTTGATAAAACAATGCCATATCAAAAGCTTTTGCAGGCAGTGGTATAATTGTACAACCGTATTCCTCTATAACTCGCAGTATATCTTGAATAGGCACACTCTCAGACAAAGTAAGCTCATAGGCCGCTTGATAGTCTTTGCTGGCTAAACAAGCCACATAATTTTGTACTCGTTCTATATATTCATTTATGTTTGCCATTATTTTTGATTTTTGTCAGAAACTAATGTTCTGCTTATAATCAACCTTTTAGAGGCGGTTAAGCCGCTTGTTAATCGCTTTTATTGAACTGAATGTATTATTAAAGATATTTCGTCTTTTTGATAATGATAAGTTTTTATTATACAAGATGTTTTTTGGAGTGATAAAAACAATTTAACCGATGCCTCACAATAGCGGGATAACGAATCAAATAGGACTAATTCAGTAGAATCCCATTTTACTTCAACTTCTTCTATTGGTTCTGCCCCGGCTACTATATCATTCTCCAAAAGTTTTTCTACCGTTAAATAATCGGGAGCATACTTCCAACGGATTATTAAGATTGCTCCGTCTTTATTTACTATGCGTGTAGCCATTGGTTCATCTCCCATTACCAATAAGACATGATTATCTTTATAGATTTTCCCCAAGTAATCTGTTACACTACATACAGCATTGTAGTCTTCTTGACCGTCCCATTGTTGAGCATATTGTTGCTCAACAATGACAAACGGACTTCCTTCTGTTTCAATCCAATTATTCATATTTTTTCTCAGCGATTAATGGTTTGCAGCTTGCCGCCGTAGGCGGAACAGATGCTTGTTATTCGCATATTATTCAGGTCGCCAATATGGATGTAATGCCGTTCCAATATTAAACATTGGAATATTAAACTCATTTATCCATTCAAGGCGAGTCCAAATGCCAGAGTTTTCACCGACCATAAGCATCCTTTCATTACAAAAAACAGCTTCCATTTCATAAGGGCGACGACCAATTTGAAAGTTCATTACAATAAATCTAACTGGAGCTTTATCTTGTAACGGTACAACAACCGAACTGCATTTTAAGGTGGATTTTGCCACTTTACCTAATGTCTTTCTACTATGTCTTACAGCTTCAATAAAGCGTTTGGCATTTCTCGAAATAACCATAGGTCTATATATCGGACCAAATTCCGGCTCTACATCATTTGGCAGGATATCCATTTTATCTGCTAACTTTGTAAGACCGTCAATCATCATTTCTTTCATTTCATTCGGATTAATATTGCAAAATCCCATCCATGCAGCAAGCTGTTTGTCGGTAGGAAAACTCTCGCCATCCACATCAAACCACGCATTAAGATCGCAGCCCAAAGAATTGATACAGATGGGGGATTTAGTTTCATATAGTCCCCAATCATCAATTCGCCAAAGCGAGCAATCAAAGTTTGAGATATAGTTTTTTTCTTCCATTTGTTTTTGCGAATAATGGGTTGCAGCTTGCCGCCGTTAGGTGGCACAGGTGCTTGTTAGCATCGTTTTTTTAATCCAATTCAGCACGAGAAAATAAGTCCATTATTAATTCTTCATTTTCACATGCTTCTTTAAACTGTAAGATGAACTTTCTTAAAGCCTCTTTATCACTTGAATAAGCACAGAACATACTTCCTTCCGAATCGAAATCAATGCTTTCGGATAGTTCTGGCGCTTGCTCGTCAATAAAGACACGAGCCAAAGACTCCCAATCGTAGCCATTACCTTCAAATCCGTCATCTTCTCTTGATTGAAAGATTTCCGTTTTATACTCGCCAACAGTCAGACATACCGAAACAGTTGATTCATGTTCAACCCAAAAGAAGGGTTCAATGGCTGCTGCAAAATTATTAATGTCCATATTGTTCTAATTCTTTAAAAAGTTCATCTCCATTTGCTTTAATTCCATTTCTAAACTTGGTAGGAATTCTGCTGCCACAACGTTCAAACCAATCGTTAAAAACATTTTCCCATTCTTGAACTTTCTCTTTTTTAATTAACAGATTGGCATCAACGGGGTATTTTTTTGCCAGTATTACCAGCATATCAATAATTGCCAATATTGGTTGAGAAGGATCTTTAGTTGTTTTCATCCAATCAACAAATCCATCCATCATTGAAATGGAGAATTTTATATAATCAACTCCAACAGCTTCTGCAAGCTCATTTCCTTCTGGTGCTGTACTAAATATCTTCATTGTATTTTCCTTATTCTTCGATGCTAACATAATGCTAACAGCGGATTTGGCTGTTATTTTCTTTAAGTATGTTCATAGTCCGTCCTCCTCCAGAATGTCGTCCAACGGACTTTTGATGTTGCTTTTGAACGTGTCGGCGATATGGACATATATCTCGGTTGTCCGGATGCTGTTATGTCCCATAAGCTCCTTCACAATCTTCAGGTCTGTGCCTTGCTCTATAAGGTGCGTGGCAAAGGAGTGGCGCAACAGGTGGGGATAAATCCGCTTTGTTATGCCGGCTTCCTGTGCCGCAGCTTTCAGACGCTTCGACACGATGCTTTCAGTGAACTGTTCGCCCGGCGTCCGCTCAAAGAGCCATACCTTCGGCTTGTACAGTTCACGGTATTCGGTCAGTTTCTTTATCAGTGGTTTTGACAACAGCGTGAAACGGTCTTTGCGTCCTTTGCCTTGCCGTACACGGATCAGCGAGCGCGACACATTGATGTCGTCAGGCTTCAGCGCAAGCAACTCGCTTATGCGTAGCCCTGCAGAATACAGCACGGAGAACATGCACCAGAAGCGCAGGTTGGTGACAACGGCCGAGAGTATAGCCCGGACTTCCTCTTTGCTCAGCACGTCGGGCAGCGTTTTCTCGCGCTTGGCACGGCTGACGGCGTAGCACCGCCGGGGCTGCCCCAGCACTTTATCATCCTGAAAGTCCCTGAAATACGTTGTATATACCCGGACGGTATGGTCGCTGTAACGCACCTGCCGCAGTTTCTCCATGAAGCCCGGAGGCAGGTCGGGACGCGATGGCTGCGTCGGCTTTGGTTTTGGCTTCGGCGGAGATTCCTTTATTGCCGAATAGTCTATGAAAGCCTCGCCCACATAGCGGTCAAAAAAGTCGGTCAGAACAAATCCGTCGGCAGGGATATAGACCGTGCCGCCTTTGGCGACAGCTCCCGGCTCGTCCGACAGCCTCCTGCGTAGGGAGGCGTCGCCACCGTGGGCAACCGCTATGTAGTCACGCCCTTTCCATTCGGCAAAAGAGAGCGTGATTCGCCGCTTGGTGTGATATGGCTTCATTGTGCTACCATTTCCGAAAGGGCAATCAGCCCTTCAGTCGCAAAGTTAACAAAAAATCCGTACACAACGCCTGCTCTTGTGCAGATTTCAGCCCTTTCAGCCAATATTTTACAAAAAAAACAGCTAAATTTCGCGTATGCGTACGATTACCGACATAATTACCCTGCTTCTATTAACCGCATGCGGCGGCCACGGAAACGTGCAGTATGCCGACAGGCAGGAGGCTACTGGAGCCGATATGATTGCCACGCTCCGGGAAGTATGCAGCCGATATGTGGGGACTGACAGCCCGGACAGCGTGACCCTTGCCGCCATACTGCGGCTTCCGGACATAAACCGTCGCGGAATCCCGGAATATATCGATGTGATCGGGCCGGACAGCGTAATATCCGAAGAACGAATAGGGCTGCTCAACATTGTCGCATCTAACAATTGAAAAGGGACCCAGGTACAGCAATTGAAAAGGGACCTACCCCATGGGTAAGTTAACCCCGGACTCCGTTGATAAAATAAATCATATCAAGGCGTCCACAAAATGTTACACATTCGTTACACAAGCCCATTTCGGGATTTTGTGTAACGAGTATGTAACGAATGGGCGTCCGTAACGGTCTTTTTTTGTCCGACATCTGTCCTGAGTAGATATTTTTAGGTACGAAAAAAACCGCAGAAATGATTGAAATTATGCGGTTTAGTCTTCTTTGGACTTCTGTTGGCCGGAATCTGTCCGACCCGTCAAGTGGAGATGGAGGGACTTGAACCCAATACTCCAAATGCAGTTATACCAATGATTTAGATAGTCGTCAATGATTAGGGGTAACGAGATGGTAACGAAAAATCCGTCAGTCTCGCCGGCTCTCTTGCCTATGCAGTAACGAGGTGTTCTTATAGTGCAAAGTTAGTGAATTTCAGCCTGAAAAGCAAGGCCAAGGGTTCGTTTTAACGATTCTTATGCCAAGTGTTAAGACTTATTCCTATTGAAATAATCGACCAGTTTCTTAATGCCCTCTTCATGTTTGGTCGGATTACTGGATTTGAGCTTTGCGATATTTTGGAGTTTCCATCTTACAGAGGGATAGTAGCTCAAATCCCCGGCGCAGCATTTACTCCAGTCGGGATTACCGTCCTCAAATGAAATGAGAAATGCTTTGTCATCATCAGTCAATCCTTGATTTACAACTTCAAGCAGATTTAATCTCGCTGTTTGATAATCATCATAATTGAATGGTTCATCGGTCATTCCCTCAAACTGATTGTCGAGAGCCTCCTGCTGGTCAATCGGATTTGGATTCAGAGATTCAATGATTGGCTTGTCGCTTCCAAGAAGGCAGAGCATAAAGCCATTCTTAACTGCTCCGAAATCGTCAGAAGTTATGCCCCTGCAATCGAACAGGTCTCGCGGATGTTGACGGCTGAGGGCAGCTGCAATCTTTCCACCATAGAGCTGGCTCCATGACACGATATTGGCAAAGCAACTCATTCCAAATTCCGCTTTAGCTTTTTCGCAAAGCTGCATCTTCTCGGTATCGCCTAAAATTCCTCTTTTTATTCCATTTACTTCAATCTTGATGGTAGTTCCATCCTTGGTACACAGCAATTTCCTGACATCAGTTTTGTGAATGACATGGATACCGGGAACAGCCTTCTCGATTGAAGCTTTAAGTGCCGACAAATGTGAATTGATGACTTTAATACTTGCATCCCAATCTTTAATTGGAATATAGGTAATATCAATATCGACGGAATACCTCGGAAGATTCCTGTGGAAAAGGTTTATCGCGGTACCTCCATGCACGGCGAAATCCTTTATCTTGAAAACGAGCGGCATCACTCTTATAAGGAGTGCGACCTGTCGGCGGTACACGTCATTCATAATCATTTAATTCTTTAGGGACGGTAATGCGATAGTTGGAAATGTAAACTCCATTGTCAACGAGCCGAAGTTTGGAAGTCGTCAGACCGAATTTATCAGTATCGAGCATATCAAACCAATAATGTCCGGCTTTCTCGGCCATATATAGAAACATCCTTTTTACCCGCTGGCTCGATGTGTTTTCAAGCGCGGTCTGTACTTTGTCTGGATCAAGTGATGTCAGCTGCTCCATTATATAATACAGATCCATATAATTATAGTAATCCGGCACGAGATGCAGACATTCCAGAAATGCCTGCTCCGGCGATGATAATATTAAGGTGAACCCATTTCTGTCAAGGGATTGGGTTGCCGGATTGTTAAAGATTCCCGTATGAAACGGCACTATCGTCATATCGTACTTTTCACTACTCACCCAATCATCGACGCCGCTGTTCTTAAAAGCGACCATGAGCCGAGGTTTTCCCATCGGCACGTAATGATTGAATCCGAAAAGTTCAAGCGCGGAATGTGCTGCAATCCGAGCCTTATTCCCGGTCTGATGATTGTAGCAGTAAACGGCGGCCAACGCCGAAAGGCTATCATTCTTTCTATACATAACCCCACGCGACAATCCTTCGAGCCAACCTGAATCCCGGTATCTCTTTATGAGTTGGGCGGAGTATCCCTCTTTCCGAAGCCAAGCGGCAAACAGAAGTCCGCCGGGAACAGCATCGGTAAGAAGTTGGTTGATTTTAGATGTTGTTGCTATACTCATAGTTGATTATCACTTTGAAATATCAACCGCAAAGTTAATCAAAAAGTTTGTACCGTCAAACTATTGAGTTGGAAATTATATCCATCAATATACCCATAGTATATTATGAACAATTAATTCCAACTCATTTTGCATTAGAAAGACGTTATCTCCATTTATTGCATATACGTCAGGCTGTTTGGTATACCGTGCGGTTTACCGAGCATTTTTGCGCTGGAGGTGGACAGTGAGAGATTTGGCGGGCTACCGTATTTTCGGCGGTTATGCCGTCAAAAGGTGACGGTGAGCCGTAGTTCACTGACAACTTTTGTCCGCATCTCGCCTGCGGGTCATGGCTTAACACCGAGAAATGTCTGCGCATTCTCCAAGACAAGCATCCGCTCTGCTACTGCAACCTCAGAGACTTTCAGCCTTTCTCCGTGTTCTGGATCGCCATGACTAAAAAAGGATTTTTTCGCCCACTCAGTCACTCGCTGGCCGGGATTTGCGGCACTCGGCATAGACTGCGACCGGCTGATTTCCTGCGTCATCATCCTGTAGCAGACTATGCTGGTCGTGGCGTTCTGTACCATTCTTTATATAACAATTAAAAAATTTATTTTCTCCGCTGATTATGCGACTGCCCGTTTTCACCTTCCCGGAGTCGTGGCTCCTGTTCATTGTCCAATCAACCTGGAAAACCCAGGCGCGGATGACCCCTGCGGCCAGGTTGATTTGACCCCATAAGC
>OFGM01001705.1_pt1 | contig 12182 bp, 12 predicted proteins | sample 1521741 | NCBI WGS metagenome assembly OFGM01 (sample SAMEA3504079, study PRJEB24116) | mouse gut metagenome | biome: mouse gut; feature: mouse-associated habitat; material: faeces | place: Denmark | collected 2011
GAAAATATTGTGGAAGGGCATCATCTCCACGCCGTCGCCGGTCAAAGTGTCCACACGCTCTTGTATGGCGATAAAACGGATACCGAGGGACGGGTACACCACCTGCGTAAGCCTGCCCATTTCCACCTGCTCACGCCCGAAACGGGAAAGGTCTTTGACGATAATCGTGCCGATTTCACCGTTTTTCGCCATACGCTCCATACGCATAAAATTCGGCCTTTGGAAGGTCGTGCCGCTGATTCCATCATCCACAAAAAACATAGTATTTGTATAACCGTTTTTCTTTGCATAATTAGAAAGTATCTGTTTTTGATTGATAATACTGTTGGATTCCTCGTCTTTATTATCGTCGTCAACTGACAGCCTACAATACAAAGCTGTGACTTTTTCTTCTGTCTGCCCATTTAATTTTGCTGTTGCCATAAAAATAATCTCCTTTCCGACAACTGGGCATAGCAAAGGCAAGGTTATCTTACTATACCCAGTTATCTTTTTCCAATGTGCAATATTAAACTAGCTTTTCGGACAATATCAGTTCCTTAAACTGCTCCAATACGCTTTGTTTTCCTTTCTTGCTGAAATGGGTATTGACCTCGTAGGTTGTGCCGCCAATTATTAATGAAAACTCGTTTTCCCCGCTGAAACGTACTAATTTCCCACTTTCAATGCGGATATCGGGACAGCGGGGCAGTATTTCCTGCGATAAATTGATTTTCTCATTTTCATCTATCGGCTCAGGCGGCAGCATATAGACTGCATTTGGATTGACTGTAAAGGTTTCTAATTTTTTCATAATGCTACCTTACCTTTCCTCACGGCTTCTGCGGCTTCGTTCCAGTTTTCTGTTGTACTCATAAAGCAGTTTCAGAATCGTATCCGTCATCTGTTTTTGCGTAAAGTTTTTCGGGAAAAATCCCTTTAAATCCTGTACTTTAAAGCTGATACGTTCGGTCTGGTTGCCTTTTTCCTCTGACATGATTTCATAAATACTGTCCGAAGAAAGAGTATTCTGCTGCGCCTGTTTCTTCATGCGGATACTCTGTGCGTGGGAGGGTGTGCAGTCGTTCAGGCTCATTGCGTCAAGCAATATTTTCTGCTGTTCTTTGGAGAGGTAGGACAGCTCCACGGCGGGGCTGAGTGCGATAACGCCCTCGTCAACCTTGTCAAGCAGTTTGGGGATAAGATAAGTCAGACGGATATAGCGGAATACTTGGTCACGGCTCTCATTCTGTGATTTTCCTATTTCGGCGGCGGTATCTGACTTTGTCGCAGCTTGCGACAAAGTTAAATCCGTTCTCCTGCCCTGCGCTTTCATTGCATCCATTTTCATTTTGTAGGCAAAGGCTTTTTCGCTTGGGAGCAGCCTTTCACGGTGCAGGTTGCTGTCTACAACGGCAATCATCGCTTCGCTGCGGTCAAGGGGATAAATTAAGGCTGGAACTTCGGAAAGCCCTGCTTTGACAGCGGCGTGTAAACGCTTGTGTCCGCTTATCACTTCATATTCATCTGCGCTTTCAATCGTTCTTACAATCAGCGGGGAGATAATGCCTTGCTGTCTGACGCTTTCGATAAGATTGCCCATATTTTTATCGTCCAGCGCCTTAAAGGGATGCCCCTCAAAAGTACGGAGTTTATCCACTTGGATATTAGCCGCCTTTTTCTTCGGTGGGTTCTTGGTTTTAATTTCTGTATTTGTCATCGTGTATGCCTTCTTTCCTTATTTTTGATTATAACGGCAGTTTCCGCCTGCCGTTCGGCTTCAATTACTTCTTGTAGCTTCGGTATTTTTTCAAGGACAGCCTTTGCAAGGGATAATTCCGCCCGCAGAGGTTTTATCTTGGCGGAGATTTCCCTTGCCTGCGCATTCAATTCCCCGCTTTTCTTATGGCGGTTGCGGTTGTAAACTGACTGCCTTTCTTTTTCCAAATCGGAAATCTGCCCACGCTTTTTACCGATAAAAGAAACAAGCTCCTGCGGGGAATCAATGTTGTTCCCGCATAGGAATTTGTATTCTTTCAGCGTTTTATCTAATTTTACAATTTCCTGCCGCATAGCGGGGGAGAGCGGGCGGGGAGTTTCGGGAATAATATTGTTTCCCGTAATCAGCCTGCAAAGTTCAATCACAAGGGCGAAAAGTATCTGTATGCCGTCCATGCGCTGTATTTTACGGCACTCGATTTCAAGCGTGAGGAGCGGCGTATAGTTCGGCTTGTGAAATGGGATATAGCCAACGCGCCTCTGATTGTCAAGCAGCCTTGCCCGGATTGCTTCGGGCGTGTATCCTTTTCCAAGCCGGTCTAAGCGGACTGCCCTCTGCCAGCCTGTCCCTTTTACGGAATAATGGGCGAAGTTTTCATCGCGGCAGATTTCATAGCCCATATCCTTTAAACGGATTTCAAATGCCTTGAAGTTGGCGGACTGGGCAAGGGCGGCGTCAATATCTGCTTTCAAAATTTTCCGATGTGACAGCCCGCCGTTTTGTTTCCGCCAGTATTCTTTTTTGCTTTTGCCATAAAACTCTGCGTCTTTGAGAATGCCCTTTCCATGTTCCAGACATACGGCGTCGGAGATTTCCCGCAGGCGGTAGTGGTCGGAGATATGGTTTTCAAATTTCCTGCCCGTCTTAAAGGAGACGGAATTTACAACAAAATGATTATGGACATTGTCTGTATTAAGGTGTGTGGTAACAACAACTTCATACTCGTTTCCCCACATCCGCCTTGCGGTTTCCATGCCGATTTTGTGCGCTTCTTCGGGCGTGGCTTCGCCGGTCTGGAAGCTCTGGCAGCCGTGGTATGCCACATTGCCGCCTGTTTTCCCGAAGCGTTTTTTCGTTGCCGTCATACGCTCATACGCCCGCTTTGCGTTGCAGTTGATGCCGCTGACATACATACGCTCGTCGGTCTTTTTGCCATTGGAAACATACCGCAGGGCGGCGTATAAATCGCTGTCCACATACTTTTTATCAATGGTTTTGTCGGGATTTTTGGCATAGTCAATCATTTCCTTCAGCCTGTCTTTGACAGGCCAGAAGCCGGTAGTCGCCATTTATACTACCGCCTTTTCCTTTTGAGGGAGAATTAACTCGGCTGTGATTCCATCAATCAAGGCAATTATTTTTTCTTCCGTATCCGCTGTAATTTTGCCTTCGACAGAGACGCAGAGTTCATCCAGCTTATCGTTAAAAGAGAAAAATACTTCGGGCAGGACGGCTCTCGGCATATATCCCAAAGCACGCTGGCGGAGATACTCTGATACGGAAAGCCCGCACTTTTTGGCGTTCTGCTCAATAATATTTTTTTCTTTTTCGCTCACACGGATAAATAAATTCTTGTTCTTGGATTCGTTCATAACATCAGTCCTTTCTTGATTTTTTAAGGGGCTTGGGGGATTCCCCAAAGGCAATCGGCTCTTAAAGCCGGTTGGGGCGGAAACTGTCAATACAGTTTCCCTGCTTGCTGCGGTATGCGACACTCTTTCTGCCGCATACCATCTGTTGTTTTCCGCCGGTTTGTATGAATGTCGTTTTTCTGTCCCTGCCCCCATCTCAGGCGGCGTTGTTCCGCTCACTCTCCGAAAAAAGAGGTCGTCGCAAAATCATATCCCATTCAGCCGGTCATTCAGTTGTAACCGGCGTTTGGGCAACAAAAAAAGCCGGTACATCAATGTGTACCGACCAATACAAAAGGATAGACTTATCCCTTGCGGTTTTGGTTTCACAATGATGTAACCGGCTTTGAGATTCAAAGTCGAAACTGTCTGTTACGCTTATCTGTTGCCGACAGTTGAAAGCAGTTTCAGAAGCGGCAGTATTTCTTTTTCGCATACTGCGGGCATGTGCGGCGTAAAGCCGTACTCCCAAATTCTGTGAAGATATGTAATGGTTGTGATTCTCTTAAAAAAGTACTTTATTATACTGAATGAAATAAGTGTTTGTCAATACTTTCCGAAAAGTTTTGTATAATTTTTTGGAAAGTGGGAATAATATTTAATTTTAGTGAAAGCCAGAATTTAAATTTATATGACATATACGATTGACACGCAAGTTTAGAAAAGTGTTAATACTTAGTTGTTGCAATTTTTCTAATTATACGCTATAATGAATACGTGCATTATTTATTTTTTGTATGTGGAAAGTTGGTGTCTGCTTGAATAAGAAAGAAATCATACAAAATGTAATTGAAAATAACGGTGGTATTGCAAAAACTTCAGACTTTGCAGATAAAGGAATAAATAAATACGAGGTAGCAGTTTTTTGTAAAGAAGGCGTTATTGAGAGGATTCGAAGGGGATTTTATCAGCTTCCGCAGAGCAATGACACGACGGAGGAACAGTTAATACATGAGCTTCTTCCGCAAGGGATTATTTGTGTGGAGTCTGCATTATTCCATTATGGATACAATGATTTTTCTCCCCGTGAATGGTCGATTGCCGTACCAAGAACAGCGTCCCGTGTCGTAAAGAATATTGTGGAATTTCCGATGAAAGCTTACTATATTCAAAAAGACTTTTTTACAATTGGGAAATTTGTGGATAATTTTAACGGCGTGACATTGCCCGTGTATGACCGGGAGCGAACCATATGCGATTGTTTTAAGTACCGTACAAAACTTGATAATGAAATTTTCAATAAAGCTGTCAATGCTTACGCTGTTGATGAAAAAAAGAACCTTGCAAACTTGTCAAAATACGCAAAGGAAATGAAACTGTATACAAAAGTTATGAATGTAATGGAGGTACTGCTGAATGGCTGATATTGCTGCATCTGTACTTGCAAGATTGAAAAATAAGGCAAAAGAAAGCGGACGAAGCTATCAGCTTTGTCTGCAACTCTTCTGTCAAGAAGAGTTCCTCCGCCGTTTGGAAAAATCACAATATGCGGAAAATCTTGTGCTGAAAGGCGGATTGTTCATTTATTCTGTTACTGATTTTGATAGTCGTGTTACAGTAGATGTTGACTTTCTTCTTCGGAAAGTTCCCAACACTCCTGAACAGCTACAGACTGTAATAGAGACAATCATTTCCACACCAACAGGCAATGATTTTGTGACCTTTGAGATTAAAGACATTGCACCTATCGCCGCTGCAAAGAAATACGCCGGTATCGGAGTTTCTCTTGTGGCTCGAATTAAGAATACGAAAACACCGTTCAGCATTGATTTTGGTGTGGGGGATGTTATCGTACCGAAGCAGGAAAAACGAAAAATTCCAACTCAGCTTGATGGTTTTACCACACCGACAGTAAATACCTACTCTCTTGAAACAACGATAGCCGAAAAGATTGACGCTATCCTAAGCCTTATGGAATTTTCGAGCCGAATGAAAGACTATTACGATATTTATTATCTTGCTAATAAATTTGATTTTGATGGAGCAACGCTGACAGAAGCATTAAGAAAAACATTTGAAAACCGCGGGCATATCTTTACATCGGAACAGTTTGAACAGGTTATGGCATTTGATAGTGATGAAACCATGCAGAAGAAATGGAATGCTTTTGTTCGTAAGATTGCTGCTAAAACCGATAATTACGGTACTGTGCTAAGAATGATTAAAGAGTTTTTGACTGAACCGTTTACAGCGGCAATTTTGAACGACAAATTCACAAAATTTTGGTCTGCTAATGATAATAACTGGATACATGGAGGAAATAACAATGGCTAAAATCCAATCTGTTGAACCCAATATTGCCGACCTTGCAAATGGTTAGATGAAATCATATAATCTTGATTATAAGTTGGAGCAGGAAGCATTAAACACAGAAATCGATCAGGCACTCAATGACTATTATTCCAAAAACGGAGGTATCGGTGGAAATCGTCCCGACGCAAAACTGCTTTTACAGGATAAGAATTTAGTCAATTATCCTGTTTTGATTGAATATAAGGGCTATAAAGACAAACTTGTTATGCTTGACGTTGACGGAAAAGTCGCAAATAAAACTGCAAAGAATCAGCCCGATTTCAAAAATATCAATTCTTATGCTGTAAACGGTGCAGTTCATTATGCAAATGCACTTTTGCATTATACAAGCTATACCGATATCATCGCCATCGGCATGACCGGATATAAAAACGATAGTGGGAAGCTTGAATATGAAATCGGCGTATATTATGTTTCCAAGCACAATTTTGGTATTGGGCAGAAAGTCGATGATTACACAGACTTCTCTTTTCTGAAAAAGAGCAACTTTGATGGCTTTATTGAAAAAGTAAAGCGTCTTCAACTCTCGCAGGAAGAAATCGAAAAGTTAAAAGAACATCGTGAGAAGGAAATCAATGCCAGTCTTGTAAAACTGAATAACGATATTTATCAAAGTGAAAAAGGTCTGAGTGAGCGTGACCGTGTTTATCTTGTGGCGGCATCCATTATTGCAACGCTTGGTGTACCGGGGAAGGTTTCCGTGCTTGAAAAATCTGGACTGAAATCCTCAACCGAAGACGGAAGTCGTGACGGAGATATCATTCTTCGTAAAATAAAAGCATTCTTGAATGAGAAGAATTTGCCACAGGAAAAACGAGATTTAATTGTCCGCACTTTACAGAACACGCTGACAACTGATAACATCAATAAGGTTGAAAACGGAGAAAGCCAGTTAAAGCGAGTGTTTACAAAAATCATTGACGATCTTGGCATTTATTACAAAATCGGACTGAGCACCGACTTCACTGGAAAGCTGTTCAATGAGATGTACAGTTGGCTTGGGTTTTCGCAGGACAAGCTGAATGATGTTGTTCTGACGCCCTCCTATGTTGCTACTCTTTTAGCGCGGCTCGCAAGGGTAAACAAGGACTCCTATGTGTGGGACTTTGCGACTGGCTCAGCAGGGCTTCTTGTTGCATCTATGAATGAAATGTTGATAGATGCCAAAGAAAAGATTAAATCCCCCGATGCGTTTGCATTAAAATCTGTTGAAATCAAGGCAAATCAACTTCTCGGTCTTGAAATTCTTTCGGAAGTTTATATGTTGGCAATTCTTAATATGATTTTGATGGGTGACGGCAGCTCCAATATTCTGAACAAAGATTCACTGAAAGAATTTAACGGCAACTATGGATTTGGCAAAAATGACGAAAAATTCCCTGCTGATGCGTTCGTTTTGAATCCGCCGTATTCTGCACCCGGCAACGGTATGATATTCGTTGAAAAGGCTCTGTCGATGATGAACAAGGGCTATGCCGCTATCATTATTCAAAACTCCGCAGGCAGCGGTAAAGCAACAGAGTATAACAAAAAGATTTTGAAACATAGTACTCTGCTTGCCAGCATCAAAATGCCGATTGACCTGTTTATCGGTAAATCAAGCGTTCAGACGAATGTATATGTTTTCCGTGTTGGTGAAGCGCATCAGAAAGACGATACTGTAAAATTTATTGATTTCTCCGTTGACGGATATACGAGAACAAACCGAAAAAAAGCAAGCTGCAACCTGCGGGATACTGACCGCGCAAAAGAACGCTATCAGGAAATTGTTGACCTTGTGCGCTTCGGAAAAACAAAGCTGAACATTTTCACGGAAAAGGAGTACTACGAGGGCAAGATTGATCCTGAAAATGGTGCAGACTGGAATCAGACGGCACCGATTGACACAAAACCAACTTTGGATGATTTCAAAAAAACGGTTAGCGATTATTTGGCTTGGGAAGTGTCAAATCTTCTGAAAAATCAAATCACGGAGAATGACCGTCTGGGAAAATGAATGCCTCACTTAACAAAAAGTTGAGGAGTGTTAAGTGGGGCGAATTTAAACTCGGAGAATTATTTGACGTTTTATCATACAAAAAAAGATTTGATGCGAATAAGGTTTCATTAGTTAAGAATGGCGGTCATCCATACATTGTTAGGCAAAGTACAGACAACGGCAAGAAAGGCAACATTGATGAAAGTGTCTTGTTTCTGAATCATGGCAACACGATTTCTTTCGGTCAGGACACTGCAACGATGTTTTATCAAGAAGTCCCGTATTTTACAGGTGACAAAATTAAAATTCTCAAGCCTAAATATGTCGAATTCGGTAAGAAAAATGCTCAGTTTTTCTTGGCTTCAATGCGAAAAACATTTTCTTCTTTTGCTTGGGGAAGTTCGAGATTTAATGTTGAAACATTGAAAGAGCAATTGATTAGGCTTCCTATCAACAATGGTAAAATCGACTTTGATTTTATGGAATCGTTTATAGCGAAGTTGGAAGCGGAACGAGTGGCGGAATTGTCTTTGTACTTGACTGCATGTGGTCTTAACAACTGTGAATTATCTGTTGATGAAACGGCGTCTGTCAATAAGCTTCCTTTTGTTCAGTGGAAAGAGTATAGAATGGGCGATTTGTTTGATAAGATTAAAACGCAGAAGCTTCCATATCAAGCCAAAGAATTACCGGGTAAGCCAACGGATCAATACGTTTTGCCGTGTCTGACTTCGAGTTTCCAAAATCAAGGTTTAAACTACTATGCGCCTAAAGAAGGAGCAACTATCCTGAAGAATGTTATTTCTATTCCTTCAAACAGCGATGTTTATAGGGCATATTTTCAGTCAAAAGATTTTACTGTGCTTTCTGATGCATACGCAATTCGTTGGAAGTACAACGATAAGGCTCTTTCCCCAAAGCAGTATCTATTTATGGTTATGTGTATCAATAAAGTAACCGATAGACAGATTTATTCTCACAAGAATAAACTTGGAGGATGGAATGTTGTTAGAAACAAGTTTATACAGCTTCCACAAATTGATGGAGAACTTGATCTTGTATATATGGAGAACTTGATTTCTGCAATTCAGAAACTTGCTATCAAAGATGTTGTCCGTTATACGGACAGGAAAGTTGAAAAAATAAAAGAGATTACGAAAAGTGAGGTATAATATGTATTCACCTTTTTTTGATAAAAAAGGACAACCATTGTCTATAGATAAAATCAAGTATGGTCATCTTTCTCAGCTCGTAGAATGCGATGAAGGGCATCATGTTGAGTATAAACTCCTTCTTGAAGATGGTGGAAGGGCTCAACTTGCAAAGGAAATCACTTCATTTGCGAATTGTGAAGGCGGGTGGCTTATCATTGGCATTGATGATAAAACTAAAAAGATTCAGCCAATAGATAAACAAGATTATAGTCAGCGTATTGGGAAGATAGCTACAAGAATATCCCCTATGCCTGAATTTAGTACGCGTTTTTTGGCTTCACCCGATAATAAGAGAACTGGAGTTTTAGTTGTTTATGTTTATGAGGGAAAGAACGCTCCTTATATTTGCAACGGTAGTGTTTATGTACGTAGCGGAAGCAGTAAAGAACCCATAAAGCCTGCTGATAGAGGAAATATTGAATATCTATATGAGAGGTCAAAAGAATATCAGAAAAATATTGATAATTTCTGTAAAAGAGATTTTTACTATGCCTATAATAATATCTTACAGTGCAAAGTAACTTATCCAATAGCCAACATTTACTTAAAAAATGTTAGTTCTAAATACAGAAACTTTTTCAATTTATATACCAACAGGGATAAATTTATTGACTTCATCAAATTAAATAATGATATTTTTGAGCATATCAGTTATTCTATGAACTCAATAATCTTTATGCATAAGTTTATTTTCCCGGGTTCGAATTCTGGCACGTTTGTTTTCGAGTTTTTTTACGATTGGTCATGTAAAATAACTATGCCGATTGGCTTATCAAATGATACTGAAAAAAGTGCGTATCAAGAATATTATATTGACCTTGGATTTGATGAAGAGAAAGTTAATAAATTCAATTTAGTTAGTGGGTCGGATATATTCAACGCTCTTTTTTCCGGTATGCTCCTTTTTGAAAAAATAGCAAAACAATATAAACTTCAAGAAAAAGATTATGCCTTTTGTCTGGAATTAGAAAATGCCGGTGAAGTTGTACCATTTTTTTATGGAAACAAATATCAAGAATATGTTAAAAGGCACGGAATCCCATACGCTCATAGGGAAAATAATAAAAGCAAAATCATATATTTAAAAGATAACCCCAAAGTCCATTTTGATGAAATGTCAGGTTCTCTTATAGCTGATGTTTTGGGTGCCGCATTTGGATTTAGGAGCGATAGCGTATTTGAAATTTTGCAGGACTCCAATAAGCATTATATAGAATAAAATTTCTGATATTCATCCAAAAAACTATATATTGGCAAGATAGATAAATAAATTATATGTATATAACAGAAAGCTAAATTACGATACACGGCGGCAGGATTTTTCCCTGCCGCCGTCTGTAAATTAACTGTAAATCAAATCTTTATTCACGATTTCTGTGACCCTACTATAAATATTATTCATCTGCGCAACCCATTTAAGCTGATTATCTGCCTTTAACTGTTCCGTCACATCTTCACGCTCTGCTATCTGCTTTACCAGCCGAGAAAACACTTCTTCCCACTGTTTGTCAATATCAGCAAGATAGCGATTTAACTTACCGCTTGTAAGCAAATTCATATACAAAACTTTATGCTTTTGCTTCAAATATTTTGCGTGTCGCTGTCCCCATATGCTGATAGGTTTTGTTTCTTCTTCGGGCAGTTTCAAGTCGGGGAGAAAATAATCTCAAACTCTTGTATATGTCCCGCCCATCTGCTCAAATAATGTCTTTTCCATAATCCTAAACCTCCATCATTTTGATTTTGAATTATTTGATTGATGTGTAACTGTTTTGATAAGCAAATACTTAATTGCTAAGTACGAATTTTAAATTTTGCATTACCTTTTTCTGCATTATAGCAAGGGACTTTAAATTTTGCGAATATGCGATTTTATTTTTATTTAAAAGGACACAGTATCTAAAATCATTATTTTGCTCGTGAATAAACGTTGCAGTCTCCTTTTCTTCTCCGTTGTTCCACACCTTGACCGTATCACCAAATTTGAATTTCTGTTCAGGAAGCGTCGGGCTGGATATGGTATCGCAAAATTGTTCATTTCCTTCATAGGGTATGCAGTATCTTCTGTAATCTGAACCAATAGCCGCATAAGGAAAATCCTCAGTATCTGTATAAAAACTGAAGATAGCCGCTCGCCAGGGGTGATCTCTCTCATCCCGTACCAGAACTCGCTGGAAAGGTTTGAAATTCTGTTCAGGCATGGCTGCTCCTTTGCCAGGTTTACTTAATTCTAAGAACCGGCTGTTTTTACTCATAGTAATCTGGGGGGCTCCATACTTATACTTGCCTTACCTGTCGAATGGGCGTGGTTCCCTTTAAAGATGTTCCTATTTTGGAACAGTTCAGTCAAGTTGAAATTTGTTCACTATTGAAACAGGATAATACTGTATAATTTCTTAGTTTTTATGCAGACCTCATTTTTCAGGCAACGATACATATTATGGAAAAATCAAAACAGCAACGTGCGTGGGATGCCTTAATTGCCCGCATGAGAGAAATTGTCAATGCGCCGACTGAATCTCAGTCAAGCCTGGCGAGACGCCTGGGCCGCAACAGGTCGGTCATACATAAGATGCTGTCGGGCGGGATAAAAGGCGAACGAATTTCCATTGATAAGATGCGATACTATTTTGAAAAACTGGGAATGGATATTAATCCGTACATTGGCGAAGAGCAGTCAAAACCCGGCATACCTCTGATTGGTCTTGCAGCTTGTGGCCATGAATGGTGCACAACGATGCGTTTGGCGATTAGTGCTGCCCCTGTACCGGCTGCATATTCCCCGGAAATGTTTGCCGTTGCGGCAATCGGCACCAGTATGCAGCCTTGTGGCATATATGAAGGATTTATTCTTTATTGTGATCCCTCTCGTGGTGTGGAGATAGATGATTTAGTATATGTTGAAAGAGAAGATAAAACGGTATCAATCAAGCTTTATAAAGGATTGGAAAATCAGATTTGGCATAAATTTGTAAGCTGGCTGCCGCCGGATGAAAACAACCGGCAAGAAATGCAAACAGTCAGCATGCATAAGTCCAATGTGATACGGATAGTACCTGTGATTTTTATCCAGCGTAAACCGTAACACCCTTTTTGGGCAGGGGCTTTTTGCTCATCGGGAGGTATTTTTTGCGTAGGCTCTGTTCCAGAATAGGGCTGATACCAACCGTGGCCGCCGAAGGCAGCGCGAGCGCGGCGTTTTCCGCGCAAAACGCAAGCGAGAACGAGTATCGGCAAAACCGATAGAGCGTCATCAGGAGGTCGCGGAAGCAATGTCTCGCGGAGCG
>OFGM01001709.1_pt1 | contig 12152 bp, 17 predicted proteins | sample 1521741 | NCBI WGS metagenome assembly OFGM01 (sample SAMEA3504079, study PRJEB24116) | mouse gut metagenome | biome: mouse gut; feature: mouse-associated habitat; material: faeces | place: Denmark | collected 2011
CGGTGATGGCTGCGGCGGGAGGCGTGTGGATCCACGGCCGGGCCGGGGACATCGCGGCGGAGGCGCTGACGGAGTACTGCCTGACGCCGGAGGACGTCATCGCTGCCTTTCCCAGGGTCTTTTCCCAGCTGCGAGAAGACAGAACATAGAGGAGGTTTTCCGGTGCGCCTTTGGAAACGCGCACTAATGATGACCCTGCTTTTGCTGCTGCCCGGCTGCGGCGGCAGCGGCGGGGACGGGGAGTCCCGGACGGCGGAGCTGCGGGACCGCTACCACGACTGCGGGGGCTGCATGATGGAGGCCGCGGTCTCCTGCGATCAGGAGGGCTTGGCCTGGGAGGCGGAGCTTCGCTGCGAGTATATCCCCGGCGGAGAGAGCACGGTGGAAGTTCTGGCCCCGGAAACCATCGCCGGGGTGCGGGCGGCCATCAGCGACACGGATTGGCGGCTGGAGTATGAGGACGCCAGCCTCAACGCCGGAACTCTCAGCGACGAGGAGATCAGCCCCGCCGCCTGTCTCCCCCGGCTGATGAGCGCCCTTCGGGACGGCTGGCTGCTGGAGGAAAACCAGGAGGAGTGGAACGGCGTTTCCTGCCTCCGCCTCACGGTGGACCAAACGGGGGTGAAGGACGGGAAAATCCTCTCCACCGTCTGGCTGGACCTGGAAACCGGCGCCCCGGTCCGGGGGGAAATCGCCGTGGACGGGGAAATCATTTTGACGGCGGACTTTACGAGCTTTTCTTTTTGTGATACAATGTCCCCAGAGTTGGCCATGGCTCCCGGTTCCCAGGGGACCCCATGAATTCAGGCGGCGGAAATCCGCCGCTTGCCGCTCCGCACGGCCAGGTCTTCCCCCGCATAGGATGACGTGGGGCGAGGACGCCGGAATTTGTCCCTCCCGCGGCTTGGAAGCAAGATTCCCGGAAGAGGCGTATAAATTCCGAAACTGCGTGGGAGAATGAAAGTGGCCTCACCGAGGAGGAAAGCCCTTCCTCCCCGATGGCGGGTACTTCTTTCGGCGGAGTGTGAACTTTGTGGATACGAGTGTCAAGCGTGGCGATATTTACTATGCCGATCTCTCCCCGGTGGTGGGCAGCGAGCAGGGCGGCGTCCGGCCCGTTCTGATTATTCAGAACGACACGGGCAACCGCTATAGTCCCACCGTGATTGCGGCGGCCATTACTTCCCAGACCGGGAAAACCCGGCTGCCCACACATATCGACCTTCCCGTGGACCAGAGCTGCGGCCTGAGCCGGGATTCCGTCGTCCTGCTGGAGCAGGTGCGGACCCTGGACAAAAAACGGCTCCGGGAGCGCATGGGCCATGTGGAAGAAGCGGTGATGAACAAGGTGGACACGGCGATCGCGGTCAGCTTCGGGCTGCCCCACGACCAGTTGGTTTGAGGTTCCCCCCGGCGGAGGACGGTCCTCCGCCGGGGGGCGTACAGAGGAGGTACATATGAAAAAAGACAGATGGCTGCTGCGCTCCATCGTGCTGCTGGCCCTCAGCGCCGTGCTGATGACCACCGTGTCCCTGGCGGCGGAAGCCGGGTCCTCCGGCGACCCCCTGGTGACGCTGAGCTACTTGAACGACACCTTTTTTAACACCCTCATGCAGCGGGTGGATCAAAAAATCGCGGAGCGTACGGGACAAGCCGTCCCTGGGGGAGGTTCCTCCAGCGCCGCCTCCTTCGCAGTGGTGACGCTGAGCGAAGGGCAAACCCTTACGGGGGACATCGGCTGTGAGGTGATGCTGCGGGTGGGCGGAGCCGTCTGTGTCTCTCCCTCAGACCCGGGCCTCATCGACGAAACCACCGCCTCCACCCTGGCCAACGGCGGCGCCCTGGTCCAGAACCACCTGTACATGATGACCATCGAGGGCCGGGGCGTCCGGGCCACCGCCGCCGCCAAGGTCCTGGCCCGGGGAAGCTATACCGTGACTTGAATCGCGCCGTTACATAACCGAACCCGTCTGCGCATAGGATAGCGCAGACGGGTTTCATTTTCAGCGGCGGGAGGGACGGCGGACATGGACAAATTCCCCTTACTACAAGACGGCAGACCCGCGGGGGAGCTGACGGCGGAACGGGAGGGCCTTTATACCTGGTTCTCCGCCCGCTGTCCCCTGCCGGAAACCGGCCTTTGGTGCGCCTGGGCCGTAGGAGACCGGGGGGAGCTGCGGCTGGGCGTGCTGGAGCCGGAGGGAACCCAGGGTTCCATCCGCCGCCGCTTCTCCGGGCGGCTTACCGCGCCCCTGGGCCGCCTCCTCCGAGGGGAGATCCGCCCGGCGGGAGCAAAGGAGCCGGAAATCTGGGAGCCCGCCCCTGCCCCGGACCAGCTGTTCCGGGCCCCCTGGCTCCGTCAGAGGCTGAAGGGGGTCCAGGGAGCCCGGGTCCGCCGGGAGGGCGAGACCCGGTACCTGGCCCTGCCTTATGACAAGGCAAAGCCCTTCCCCCTGACCACCCTGTTTTGTTTTGCCCGCCTCCGCCGGATCGGGCAGAACGCCTATGTGGTCTACGCCTTTGACGGGCAGGACCGGCCGGTATTTTGATTTTCCAGAAACAGGGAAAATTTTTTCAAAAAAATTTGACAAAATTCTATCAATTTTAAAAAACGCGTGATATAATACAGCCTAACGTTCCCGGGACATCCCCGTAACGCCTTGGGAAGTACCAAAGGTGTCCGTATGTACGGACGCGGGCCGCCGGAAAACCGGCGGAGGATCAGGAGGTCCCTTATGAAATGTCCCTTTTGCGGTTTTAATGAGAGCAAGGTCATCGACTCCCGCCCGGCCGACGAAAACAACAGCATCCGCCGCCGAAGAGAATGCCTTTCCTGCGCCCGGCGCTTCACCACATACGAGACGGTGGAAAGCCTTCCGGTGGTGGTGGTGAAAAAGGACGGCAGCCGCCAGAGCTTTGACCGGAGCAAGGTGCTGGGCAGCATGCTGCGGGCCTGCGAGAAGCGCACGGTGCCCCTGGCGCGGCTGGAGCAGATGACCGACGAGATCGAACAGACCCTCCAGAACAGCCTGGAGCGGGAGATCACCACCGACATGGTGGGCGAGCAGGTGATGGACAAGCTGCGCGAGGTGGACGAGGTGGCCTATGTCCGCTTCGCCTCGGTGTACCGGCAGTTTAAGGATATTCATACCTTTATGGCTGAGCTGACTAAGCTGCTGGAGGAGAAGTAGGGTTGATAGCGTCTGAAATAAGACGCGCATAATGTCTTACAAATAGTGACACCCGAAAGGGCTGCAGCAAATCGTTGCTGCAGCCCTTTTTGCTGCCTTGTTTTTGACAGCCATCCATGCGGACAAATACGCCCTGTTTTCCTACCGCCTCAAATATCCTTGCCCTCCCCAGTGGCAGCGGCATTTTCGCGGCAGCGCCGACAGATCGTATAGCACACAGCAAACGGCGCTATGCCCTTTGCCGGGAGCATAGCGCCGTTTGTTGTCAGCAGCCCGTTTCATGGCCTGCGTGCAGTTCCTTGCAAACCGGCCTAACACACGTTTTGAATAAACTGCTTGGCGAAAGATCCAGAATCTTGACGGGAATGGAGAGTTTCGACCCCTCAAAACAGATTTTACTATGGCAGCCCTCAAAAAACCTAACAATAATTGTTTTAATCATCAAAATACGCGACACCTGGCAGGGCCGTATATCCTCCGCCTGCAGGGTAACGCGGCACAGCTCCTCTGGACGGGCGAGTATTACCCAACCCCACAAAATCGCTGTCGGTAATTTAGAGGATTGCTATAAAAATCCAATCTCGGCATTTTCAATAATACGCAGCCTGTGGTTCACGGGTCAGCTGTCTGATATTCGCTGCAAACCAAGCAGACGCCCCATATCAACTGCCCCAAGAATAAGGTCCACACAGCGGTCGATCCCCAGCTTGCTGCTGTTCAGACAATGGTTATTTACATACTGCGTGAACAGGTTCCGGCCCGTGGCGTTGGTGAACACAAGCCCGTGGGGGTTGTCCCACTCAGGACCGGCCCGGAGCTGCATCTCAAGCTGGTGGCGATACTGCGCCTTGAGCGCCCGCATGACCGCCGGGGCTGGGGTGAGGGTCCTGGACTTGCCGCTTTTCGGTGTGGTGAAAAGGGCGGTTTTCTGAGCGTTGAAGTGGGAGAGCTGCTTGTCAACTGTGATGGTGCCCCGCTCCATGTCCACGCTGTCCCAGGTGAGGCCCAGCAGCTCAGAAATGCGCATCCCGGTAAACAGCGCCACGGTGACAATGTGCTCCAGATCAGTCCCTTTTGCGGCGGCCAGCAAGGCGGCGGTCTGGGTATCGTCCAGGGGCTTGATTTCCTTTTGTGCCTTTTTAGGAGGGGTACACTTTGCGGCAGGATTTTTAGGGATGTATTCCAGGTCAACAGCCTTTTCCAGTGCCGTCCGCAACACCTGGTAGACCATACGCACGGACTGAGGGGCCAGCCCATCCAGCCGGTTGATGAACGCCTGGACCGTGTGGGGGTGGAGCTGGTCAAGGCGCACGGCTCCCAGAATGGGCTTGATGTGGAGCCGGATATTATTCTCATAAATGCGGACCGTGTTATATTTGGCGTTGCCCAAATATTCCCGCTGCCAGATGTCCAGCCATTCCCCCACGGTCATCTTGCAGGGCGGGGTGTAGGTGCCCCGGCTGACCTCCACGGCCACGGCCTGCATCTTCTCCACAACTTCCTTTTGCGTCTTGCCGGAAAACGTGCGCTGGACCTGTCTGCCTGTGAGCGGGTCCCGGCCTGTGGTGACACGGGCCTCCCAATAGGTGTATTGCTTTCCGTTGCGGGTGTATGTGCGCTTATGAACGCTCCCCGCTCCTTTTGCGGCTCTTTTCGCCATGATGTGCTCCTTTCTGCTGGTTGACACCATGGCCCTCCTGTGATACACTGGGAGGGCGCAAGGGTGCCTGTGATTGACTGTCCTGGTGTTTTTGCGTATCTTCGCCGCTCAGAGGTTGCCGCCTCTGGGCGGTTTCTTTTTATTTCAGCGAAAACGGCGGTCAAGGCCGCTTTGCTTCATAATGGCGTTGGCGGTGTGGCGGGACTTTATTTTGCCGTCCACGGTGAAGTGCCGCCCGGTGATAGGGCTGTACCAAATGTCATGGTCACCTTTTCCATGCCGGACAAAGGTACAGCCGTGTTTGGACAGCTCCGTCCGCACCTCTTTCTCATATTCGGCCATTACATTGCCAGCCTCTCACAGCGCTCCGACACCATGCGGAGCTGGACCGGGGCTGGAGCTGTTCCGTTAGGCCTTGTTTGAAAAATAGCAAGGAGTAGGCTAAATCAACAAAATAGCAATAGAAGCCAAGTAAACGAAGGCAAGAAAAGAAGCATCTAACTTGTCATATCTGGTGGCAATTCTGCGAAACCATTTAAGCTTTTGGAAGAAGCATTCAACCAAATGGCGCTCTTTGTATAACCACCAATCTACCGGCCATGGCTCAGAAACATTGCTCTGCGGCGGGATCACATAGCAGGCTCCTTGTTCTGAAATGTAAGTTCGAATATTCTTTGCCCCATAAGCACGATCTGCCAATACATTACTACCTCTGATCGTGACCTTTTCCAGCAGTTCAACGGCATGGACTGAATCATGGTCATTCCCCGCAGACAGCATAAATTCAACCGGGTTCCCCAGCCCGTCCACAATTGCGTGCAGCTTTGTATTTAACCCACCTCTGGTTCGCCCAATTGCCTTATTCGCCGTTTTTTCCCCCTCCATTGGCGCTTTCGTGAACCTTAACGCAAGTAGAGTCCAAACTCAGATTTTCCATATCCGCATCTTCGGACAAGGCGTGAAATATCGCTTCCAATGTACCATCATCCCGCCATTTGGCAAATCGGGCATAAACGGACTGCCAGGGGCCATACACCTCCGGCAGTTCCCGCCACTGCGCTCCGCTGCGGGCAATCCATAGCATTCCATTGAGCATTTTTCGGTCATCTTTCCGAGGCCGGCCTCGTTTCCCTGTCTTTGGGGGCGGAAGCACTGCTTTCACTCGTTCCCATTGTCCTTTTGTCAATTCATATCTCTTCATTCCTCTATTTTCGCACTTACCATCGATTTGTGCAATATTTATTTTTCAAACAAGCCCTAAGCTCCAGCAGCTCAGGAACCGTGAAACGCACCCGCTCAATGAGGGCGTCAAAAGAGCCGGATTCCAGCACCAGGCCGGGAACGTCATCACTCTCTGCAATCCACACGGCGGCGTCCGGGTCCCATGTCAATTTGATTAGTAATTCCATGCGTGCCTCCTTTGCCCTGGGCCTCTGGCCTGGGGCTATTTCAATATCTGGGGAAGTGGGAAAGAACGCTTGCAGTAGTTACAATATGCTTTCCCCGTTGATGTGTCCCCTCTCAAATGCTGACCACATATGGGACAGATCATGGTGATGGACTGTATGCGGCCCTCTGGCGGCTCCTGGGGGCCGTCTGGCGGCGTTTCTGCTGGGGCGGTATCTGTATCCCCGGGAAGTGCTGGCGTGTCTTGTGGAGGTGCCGTACGCCGCCTCTTTGGCTTAAAATCATTCGGATGCTTTTCCCGGAGTTCTTGCAGCTTAAAGCGGAGAAAGCTGTCTGTGCTTTCGTCCAGTTCCTGGAGCTCTGCGTCCGTAACTTCCAGGGTGCCATCTGGATAGTTTATCCAGATATAGGCATCTTCCTCATAAAAGCCAATAGAACACCCCACGGCGGCCAGTTTTCGCTCCAGGCCAAGGCCCCAGGGGCCGTGTGGCTCATCCTCTGCGGTATGCGCTTTACTCAGCTTTATTACCTCTTTTGTGTATTCACTTGCGGTCTCCATGTCAATAAGTTGTTCAATTGGAACATTGAGGACAGAAGCAACACGCAAAAGGCGCTCAATCTGCGGCTGTCGTTTCCCTGCCTCATATTGATGAATAGAAATAGCAGCTATTCCACTCCGTTCTGAAAGCTGGGCTTGCGTCATCCCCGCTTTTTTCCTGGCCTCTTTTATACGTTCCCCTGTTGTCATGTAACCACCTCCACTAAAAACATACCACAACAGCAGTGGAAACGCAAGAAAAATTTATTCAAGAGAATAACAAAAAAGTATTGACTTTATTCGGTGAATATGTTATCTTTTATTCGTTGAATAAAATCGTCAAGGAGGGCCAAAAGATGAAAGTTACCAGCAAGCAGGAGGCCTGGAACAAGGTCAACGAGATTTTCCCCACTGACTATGAGCAGGACATGGGCAGCAGCGACCGGGCGGGCTATCCCGTCTATCGGAGCACCGCTGAGGGCCACTACTACGATTACATCTGCGACCTGGGCAACCGCCTGGAGGTCAACCTGGACAGCAGCCACCAGCCCACCGTCAACATCTGGAATGAGGAGCCCACCCAGTCCGATGAGGACATCAAGGCCAGCGTGGAGGCCATGATCATCCCGTTCCGCCTCCTTTCATCCCGCTGCTTGCGGCATCTGCTCTGCTGTGCCCTGTCAGCGGACAGAATTCATATAACCTACAAGCGCTTCCAGATTTTTATAGAAACCGCCGCCGGGGACAAAGTTCTCCGTAAACAGCGCGGATCCCATGGTAAAGGCCCAGGGATTGAGCTCATTGACAAAATCGACGCGCTGGAAGCTGTTGATGCTGCCGGCGATCACCACCGGCTTCGCAATCGCCTGACAGTAGGCCCTGGCCAGGCCGGCCCCATCCGCATGCCGGAAAGCCAGCAGGTCGATACCGTCCACCCCCTTATCCAACAGGCTGTTGGCATCAGAGATAATCTCATCGAAGGAGCCCTCCAGAACGCTGGGACTGCCGGACACCCTGCCGCAGAAGGGCAGGAACTTAATGCGCTGTGTCTGCAGATAGGCAAAAACGGAGGGGTAGTATACCGTGCCCATCAGGTAATCAAAGCCCATCTCCACCGCCAGCCGCGCTCCGCGCATGCACGCCTCCTCGCTGTAGGAGACCACCTCCAGAAACGTGGTCTTCCCGGCGGCCTTCATCGCGCCGATCAGCTCCAGCATCTGCTCCCGCTCCAGCCCCACATCTTTAAATCCCCAGAGCTGCACCGGCAGGGATTTGCTCTCCTCAAATATCTCCAGTGCGTTCTTAACGGTCCTGTCGTTGTGTGTCAGCATGACAATAATTTGCGCGTTCATGTTTATCTCCGCCCTCTCATCATTCAAATTTACATCAATATTTATCAATTTCTTTCATCTTCTCCTAGAGAGTACCATATATAGACGGTCATGTCAACATATTTTTCAAAATTGCGCATATATTTTGCAATATTTTGAAAGATTGTGAAAGGTTCTTGACAACAGCTTCCATTTCGATTAAAATAGTTTTGATTGCCTATCGAGCCGTCGCGCTTAACGGCTGTTTATCATGCGCTGAAGCGCCACTCGCGCCCTTTCTCTCCACGTTTCTTTTTACATTTACCAGCAGCATGCTCTCTTCTATACCGCTATACCGCGCGAAAGCGCAATAATGCCGCCCCAGGGGCAGAGTGCCATTCCCAGGGCGGCGCTATTCAGATTGGCTTTACGACATACTTCTGCACAAGTTGAAAAGTTTTGCTCTGATTTGAAAAATTATTGCAGCCATTACCCCATGTGTACCCGTATATCCGTTCAAATTGATTGATCATATGAAGGTAGGTGGAAAAAATGCTTAAAGTCCAGCGGCTGGAACAAATTCAGGAAGAACTGCAAAAGCACGGCGTCCTATCCATCGAGGCTCTGGCCGAAGCACTCCACGTCTCACAGTCAACGATTCGCCGGGACTTGTTTGAGCTGGAGGAACAGGGAGAGGTTCTCAAACGCATCCGCGGCGGCGCTGTCAGGAAGGCGCTCAACACATCCCATGAGCCCTCCTTTGACGTGCGCCAGGACATGTTTCTGGAGGAGAAGCAGCGGATCGCCCTGGCCGCCAAGGCGCTGGTCAACGAAAACGAAACCCTCTTCCTGGACAGCGGCACCACGGTGTGCGAGCTCGCGAAGGTGCTGGACAGCTTTCACCAGCTGTACATCGCCACCAACGATCTGAAGAGCGCCATGGTGCTGACCCAATTTCCCAGCATTGACCTGATGGTGCTAGGCGGCTCCCTGCGCCGCGACCACTACTCGCTCAACGGATATTTTACAGAGACCATGATTGGGCAGATCCATGCCGACAAGGTCTTCCTGGGTGTTGACGCCATCGATCCCAACATCGGCTTTATGAACTTCTCCGCGGTGGAGGTCAAGTCCAAAAAGATGATGATGGAGGCCTCCTACGAAAAAATTGTCCTCTGCGACCACTCCAAATTTGAGCGGATTGCTTTTGTCAACATCTGCCGCTTTGAGGACATCGACCTGATCATCACAGGCAAGGAGGCTAGCCCGGACACGCTCCACACCTTCGAGGACCGCGGCGTTACCATTATGACCGTCTGATCTTCATGGTCAAGGGCTGCATCCTCCATGAATAAAAACCGTCCGCGGCCCACCGAGCTTTCGGCTGCCGCGGACGGCTTCTGCCGTTTTGCCGCTCTGACCATATAGAATCGGGCACTCCCCCAGAGGAGTACCCGCCTTTCAGACTGCGTGCCTGTGAATTTCCACATTGACGGCCCGCCGCCGCGATGCTATAATCTCACCTGCATCCCATCCGCCATTCTGCGAAAAAGAGAGGCCGTCCTATATGAAATCCGCCCCCATCGCCGCCCTGTTCAAGCGCCCCCGCATAGGGCGCAGACTGGCGGTCCTCACAGTCAGCCTGCTTGTCATCAGCGTCTGCATCGCGGTATTCAAAACCGTGGGGTTCGGCACCGACCCCTGCTCCACCTTCACCCTGGGCGTGTCCGCCCGCACCGGCGTATCCTTCGGAACCTGCCAGCTGGCCTTCAACCTGCTGATGTTCCTCCCCGTCATCCGCTTCGACCTGTCCCGCATCGGCATCGGCACCATCGCCAATATGGCGGGCGTGGGCTACGCGGCGGACGTCTGCATGGGCCTGATGGCGGCCGTAACGCCCCCCGGGGGCTTCTCCATGGCGGCCAGGGTCCTCCTGTTCGTCCCCAGCATGGCCGCCTTCCTGGTCGCCGCCGCCTTCTATGTGGCGGCGGATCTGGGGGTCGCGCCCTATGACGCCATCCCCCAGCTGGCGGCGGCCCGCACAAGCAGGCTGAGCGCCCGCTCGGTCCGCATGCTGTGGGACATCTCCATCCTGTCCGCAGGCTTCCTGCTGGGGTCCACGGTGGGCCTTACGACGCTGATCACCGGCTTCTGCCTCGGCCCCGCCATCGCCTTTGTGTCTGGCCGGGTAGAGCCCTGGTTCCGGTAGGGCCCTACTGCCGCACCGCCGGCACCATCCGGCGGTACAGGGCCTTGACGTGCCAGCCGACGGTCTCGCCCATCTCCTTGGAGGCCACCAGCTTGTCGGCCAGGGTGAGCACCCAGGCCTCGGAGTTCTTGGGCCAGGGCGCCAGGGGAAACATGTGGCAGGCAATGGCCTCCCGCTGCCGCTGGTCCAGGCCGAAGAGGCGGTCCGCCCGCCGGGCGGCGTGGGCCCCGTGGATGAAGGCGTGCATGTGCCCCACCTTCTTCCAGCCGGAGTACCGGCGCATGAAGCGGCGGTGCCGCTCGCTCTGCCAGTCGTAGCCGAAAAAGTCGTGGAGCAGGGCGGCCCTGGTCACCGCCCGGACCCGGTCCTCCTGCATGTGGAATGTCCGCGCCAGCCGGTAAGCGCACCTGGCCGTATCCACAGAGTGGATATACAGCGAGTTCTCCCCGCCGTGGTGGGGGCAGGTCCGCAGCTGTAAAAAGAGGGGGTGGGTCACAATATCCTCTGTCATCTCCTGAAAGCTCTGTATCAAAAGACGTCCCTCCATCCCATGAAGACTTCCGGGGGCCTGCGCCCCCTGTTCCCCTCTATTATACACACCCCGCTCCCGCAAACGCAAGGGGAATTTCTGGATAAATTTCTTAAGATTTTCTTGGGAAGCGCCCCCTAGCGGGCATATCCAAAACTTTTATTTGCGCTGCGCCCCGCGGCGTGGTATACTGTAGGCAATCGTTGAGCCGGGCCTGTGTGTACCCGGCGGGAGGGAGGGGAGCATGGACTCCATTGACGTCAACTACGGCCGTCTCCGGCGCTACGACACCACCCGGCCGCCCCTGAAGCAGCGGCGGGTGTTCACCGCCATTCTGCGGGCCCTGTGCGGCCTGAGCATGGCGGGACAGCCCTACGAGATTGAGAAAATCCACATGGAGGGCCTCAAGCCCCCCTACATCCTGCTGAGCAACCACATGCACTTTGTGGATTTCCACCTGTGCTCCATCGCCACCTGGCCCCACCCGGTCAACAACATCGCCACCATCGACGGCTACTACCGCCGTCCCTTTATCATGGAGTGGCTGGGCTGCCTATGCAAGCGGAAGTTCACCACCGACATGACCCTGCTGCGCTCGGCCCGGAAGGTCCTCCACGAGTACGGGGACATCCTGTGCATGTACCCCGAGGCCCGCTACTCCCCGGCGGGCACCACCGCCATCCTCCCCGACTCCCTGGGAAAGCTGGTGAAGATGCAGGGCGTGCCCGTGGTGGTGCTGCTCCACCACGGCAACTACCTCCACACCCCCTTCTGGAACTACCGCCGCCCCCGCAGGGTGCCCTTATATACCACCATGACCCAGGTACTCACCGCCGGCGACGTGGCGGAGATGTCCGCCGCCGAGATCGGGGCGGTCATCCGCGCCGCCATGGAGTACGACGAGTACCGTTGGCAGAGGGAGCGGAACATCCGCATCACCGAGCCCTTCCGGGCCGAGGGGCTCCACAAGATTCTGTACCAGTGCCCCCGCTGCCTCACCGAGAGCCGGATGGAGAGCCGGGGGGCCGTCCTGCGCTGCGCCGCCTGCGGCCGGGAGTGGGAGCTCGACGAGCTGGGGGTGCTCCACGCCCGGGAGGGGGAGACGGAGTTTCCCTACGTCCCCGACTGGTTCGAGTGGGAGCGGGGTCAGGTCCGCGCCCAGCTGGAGGCGGGGACCTACCGCTTCGAGGACGAGGTGGAGGTCTTCTCCCTGCCCAACGCCTGGCGGTTCCGGAAGCTGGGCCGGGCCCGGCTCATCCACGACATGGACCAGGGGTTCGTGGTGGAGGGGTGCTAACGGGGCCAGGC
>OFGM01001715.1_pt1 | contig 12111 bp, 18 predicted proteins | sample 1521741 | NCBI WGS metagenome assembly OFGM01 (sample SAMEA3504079, study PRJEB24116) | mouse gut metagenome | biome: mouse gut; feature: mouse-associated habitat; material: faeces | place: Denmark | collected 2011
TCATATAAAGTATCTTTTGAAAAAAAACGAAGATGATAATAACTTTTATGATGTTACTTATCATTTTTCATTTGAATTATTAGGTGGAATAAAGACCGCAAAAAATTATAGTAGTTACATTATAAATGAAATTCATAATGATAATATCAAAGTAAATCTAATCTACCAAAATCAAAATTATCAAATCAAATCTGAACCGGTAGAAGATAAGGTTAAAGATATTGCAAACAAATATGTTACTTTATATAAATTTAACTTTTCTTTTCCAAATGATGGATTAAAACATAAAGAATTTCAAACTTTAAGCTATTATTACACTATAAAAAAAGAACTAAATCTTAAACATGGAGATGACTTTTTAATTATACCACTTAATTATGGAAGTAATTTTAATACTTTTTCGGTAGAACTAGAATTTATTGATGATACAAATTTACATTATATAGGATTAGAAAGACATGAATTAGATCTGAAAAATAATAAAGAAATTCCTATGGAAAACTTTATACATAAAGAAAAAGATGGTAATATGATATACTATACAAATAATTTATCAGGAAAAATTAACGAATTATACTTTGTTCATGTATATTCAGAATAAAGGAATTACTATTTCTTTTTAACTTTATATCCTAAAATTTACTTGAAAGAATTATAGTGATAGTGGTAAGAACTTCTAATCCCTACTATGTTTCAAAAATCTGGTAGCAGCTATTTATTACCAAATAGAACAAGGAATATAACCAAATAGAAAGAAAAAAAGAAGTGGTGTTTTTCTCACCACTTCTTCCCTTCACGCCCACACTCCCAATAAGAAGTAAGGGCATGAATGTTTTATTCTCTTATGGAAACCTTTATGCACTCACTTTCTGCCTATCTGCACTCTCCCTGATAAGCTCCTCGATAACTTCACTTGCTTCTTCTAGGGTATCAGCGATATAGTTACTATAATCCTCTGCAATATTACAATTTAACATTGCCTTCTTATATCCGCCGCAAAGACGACCTTCTTCTGGGTCTAAGTAGCAAAAGTATTCTTGAAGTAATTCCGTTATCTGTAACTGCATCTTTTCCTGTGTATGTTGAATATTGTAAAGTAATTCACTTAAATTTGATAGTTTTGCGTCCATTATAACACCTCCTGCATTACGAAATGATAGAGTTCTAAGAAAGTATCTACATAGTAATAAGGTTGTGTTTCCTTGGTATTCTTATCGCTAGTCAAATTTTTCCCATATTTTAATCCCTTTTCCGTTAATGCTTTAAAAGGTTTCTTTCCGCTTGGATGCCTTTTTCGATTACTGGTGTCCCGTTCTCTTTCCTCTAAATACCCAGCTTTTATCATTCTCTCATTAAATTCCCTTATTTTTATTTCACATTGGAACTGTTTTAAGAGTGCGGTTGCTGTTTTTGCTTCTCTATCTTCATTTCTGGAATAAGAAGGAAGAAAGTTGCTGTTTATATGGTTATTTTCACACACTTTGCGAAACATCATGATTTTGTTGCTCTGTGGGACGTGTAAATCCTCGGCGACGAAGGCAGCCGCTTCCAGTTGCTCCTTTAAAGAAATCTTTTCCTGTTTCACTACTTCTTTCAACTTATCTTCTACCTTTATAAAATAGTTCCTTGCTTGTTCCCCTTTACCATTTTTCTGTGTCATAGAAAGTTTCTTAGCGAAATTTGCTGTTAGTTTAAAATCTTGCGTTATGTTACCCTCGACATTAATGTCGAACCCCCAATAATCTTCCTGTTCCGTTGCAAACTCATTTTCAGTAATATTAGTTTTTGCCCATCTCGAAAATTGTCCTTTTGATAATTCTAAAAAATCATATAATTTTCTTGCTGTTGTCATACCATTTTTATCAATTCCCAATGCTATTTCGATAGGAGTTTGATTGACAGTGATATTCTTTAATTCATTTTTCATAAACCATACCTTACCTTTCTTATTTAATTTTCAATGTTCTAATTTTTCTGGAATTTGTTCTTGAAATGATACTGAAAGTAAGATATAATTAGAATTATCAGTACTTTCTAGTATCTGTGTGTCATAGAAGTTGCAAACTTTGGTCAGGGCGCAACTTCTATTTTTTTTCTTGCTCCAAAAGCAAATCTATCCCTTTTCTTATTGCTTCTGTTCTAGTGAGATTATTTTTTTTGCAATAGTCTAATAACTGTTTATGTCTTATTTCATCAAATCTTACTTTAACATCAATATTTTTAGGATTTTCTGCTTTTGGTCTTCCTGTACGTGGACTCATTTTTTTCACCTCTCTTTTTGTGTTCCACAAATATATTTTATTATATGCGTTCCAAAAAGTCAACCCCTTTTTTTAAAATTTCTTCAACTTCTTTCAAAAAATAAAGAACACCTTTTTAGAACATATGTTCTTTTCTATAAAAATTTTACCCTAAAATTACATACTCATACGCTTACTTTTTGCTTATCCATTTCGATAACAGATTATAAAAATCTAAATATAATCACCTAAAATTTTTCTGTCGATAAGTTTCACTTGTCTTATTATTCTTTTTCTTCTATACTTAAAATTGCTTAATCATGTAAGTAATTTTAATATAATAAGGAGGAAATTAAAAATGCCCGAAGAACGTGTTAATACTCTTTCAGAATTTGTTGAAGAAGTTTGTGAATCGGATAACAGTCTTATTCAAAATAATACAGATAATAGACAAGAAACGGATTTACAAATATTATTAGCTTTTAATCAACTTGTAATGGATAAAACGGAGAAAGAAAAAAGAATTTTAGCAAAACAATTACATATTGATTATGAAAAATATAAAAAAAGAATGGTTGGAAAAGAAAAAGAAGCTGATTTTATAATAATAATGAAATCACTGGAAGTATTAAAACATTTTGAAGCCTATGACGAAGGATTTTCTCATATAACAGAAGAATATACACCAGATTTCAGAATTGAAATGAATGATGGTTATAAGATGTTAGTAGAGGTAAAACATACAGATAAAGACTTCTTTAAAATATCACAAGGAAATTTACAAAAAAGAATTGATTTTGCAAATAGACAAAATTTGCCATTACGATTTGCTATTTCATTAAAAGGACTTTGGGGTTTATTTACCTCAGAAACCTTACAGAAAAAAAGGAAATTGACACTTGATGATTTTAGAGGCGAAAAATCAACTTCGTGGTTAGATGTTGAACTTGCAACTTGTGTATATATGTTTCCAAAGCAAATAAAGATTAAAAGTGTTTATTCAACAAATTATACTAAAGGAATGGGAATTCAATTTAAACCATATGGTCAATTAGTTTCATATGAATTATATTATGACGATAAAAAAATATTTAGAGCTAAGGGAAAAAACAGCCCTTATATTCAATATAGTATATATTTAGAAGCACTCCATGATAGAATAGCAAACACTAATCAAGATATAAAACACAGTGGAGAGTTTACAGTTATAACTGAGTATTCTGATAAAGGTATTCCACATTTTATACCAGAATATGAATTTCTTTTATCTCCTATAAATCATACGAGTAAAATAGTTAATGAAAAAGAAATTCAATATACTTCGCAATTAGCTATATCCGAACATGATTTTTCCTTTTTATCAGTTCGGATGCTTCGCTTTTTATTATCTAAATTAGTTGACTTAGGTATGGAAATAATTGTATTTAGAAATGATAATGGATATGCTTTTAAAGATTTTGCTAAAAGATTTTGGCATTAAAAATCTAATATATAAGAATAAAAAAGATACAAGGAAAAATCTGGTAGCAAAGCAACTGCTACCAGACGAAAATTATTAATTATAATATGGATTTTGTAAAGGAATAGTAGTTATAACCCATGAGTTATTGATAAGATTATAAAATTTATTCACTTCATCCGTAAAACATTGAAAGCAATTTTTAAAACAACCAAGACGGCATGGTATACAATTCAAATCTGGTACTATATCATTATTAAATTTTTTTAATAGTATTTTATATGCAGATGTTAATGTATACAAACAAACATTTAATAAATTTCTTAGAATTTCGTATTTTTTATTATAGTCATTAGCAGCCAATATATTTATGAAAACATTAGGATGTGTATAGCTATTTGTTTTTGAAGAAATATCTAATAGATTTTGTGATATAGATTCACCATACATTTCGGTAGCAATCTTATATTTTTTGTAAATGTTACAGCTTCCTTTAAGAATTTGATGATATTTTTCGTGGTAGTAGCAACCTTTACTTTTTTTTGCACAATACTCCATTACAGATAAATAGTCTATATCACGACTAAGATTTACCAAGTCAAGAAATGCTTCAATAGCATGACGAGTATTCCGCTGAATAACAGGAAATCCTAAAATGTCTTCCTCTATATCATAACCATATAAAGTCCTTAAATTTGCCTCAAAATCTTTCCTAATATAGAAAAAAAGGAAAAATTCCTTTGTTTCTAGGATTCTATAATCCTTGTTTATCAAAACTTGTATTGAAGCATAGATATAATTAAGCATATTACTAGAATTATAAAAGTCATAATTTAAAAACTGCATCGTTAATCCATCCTTTCTCAAAAATTATCTCAATTATATAACTAAATATAGTAAATATCAAGATAAAATTAAATTACATACCCTAAAGGAACATCTATTTTTAAGTATCCCTTTAGAGTATGCAATTTAATTATTTTGAGAAATTAATATAATATTAAAACCTAAATATTCTGTTATTACTTTATACTTTCCACTTGTTTGTAAATAATAAATGGTAATTAATTTATCTTCCTTGTCATTTTAGGTAATCATCCAAAAAACTTAATTCCTCTGCAAAAACTACAGGACTATATTGCTCATTCCGTATTCCATGAGAAAAACCCATTTTTTGTGTTGTCATCCTTATTATTTCAACAGGTATGTTCAAAATTTGTGCTATCTTTTCTTGAGTATGTCCTCTGTATTTATATAATTCCTTAATTATATCAAATAATTTAAGTCTTTTTTGATTTTTTTCATAATCATAAATATCCATAAATTTTTTCTCCTTTTACTTTACCTGCTACCATATTTTCTTATATTTATATAAAATTATTATATCACATATTCTAAATTTTATTAATATCTTTTTAAAAATATTGTTCTTAGATAATAAAACAATAAATTCTCTCTTATATCTCATATTCAGGATATACCTGCTCCCATACCTCTTTATGATAAGTATTTACTTCCCCATAATTAGCATCAAATATCTTTTTCACTTCATATCCCATTTCTAAACCAACCTCTTTTAATTTTCTCCAATTAAATATTTTCCAATCCACTCCATTCATGGCTGCTACTCGCTTAATAGACAGCCAATTTTTGCTATAATCCAGTTCTTGTTGCAGTTTTTCCTTTTCCTGCTCCGCAATCTGTCTACGTTCTACCTCATCAGCATATGCTCTTAATGCAGAAGGATAGTCTTTTGGAATTGTATTATCTTCCATTTCACGAAAACGCTTTACATACTTTGCCGTAAATAAAATACCTTTTTCACCTGTGAATTTGTTAGCAAGGAAATCACAGCCAAGCCTAGTTACTTCATAACATGGTCTTTTTTCTCCTTTTGCATCTACATATAAAGATTTTATAAAATAATCAACCACAACTATATTGTTGTCGTTAAGAATTTCGATATATCCTTTTCTATGTTTTCCACCTTTTTCTTGTCCCTCTAGTTTCCTTAGCACTTGCCAATGTTCTATCCCCATCATTTCCGCTATTTCAAGAGTAGTTATAGTATTTTTCTTTGTCAAATTTTCTATATTATTCATAATGCTACCACCTTTCTGCATGTTAGCTATATTGCATGTTATATATAACAGCCTATACTAATGCCCCTCTTCCATTGCTTTTTAACATATGTCCATCATTACCAAAACAATAAACTTCTTGTCCGTGCTCCCTAGATGGTACTATTATCATTTCATTTTCCGCCATACTTCCGTCTGATTTCAGATAATACCATCCATCTTTTGTTTCTAACCATCCTGTTATCATCCAACCATCTACGTCAAAATAATACCATTTTCCATCTATCTGCTCCCAGTCATCTTTCGTATAACTTCCATTCTCATGACGATACCACCAATACTTCCCTTCCTGTATCCAACCTACTTTTTCTTCATTATAAGCAGGCGTAGCATATCCTAATATCACAGAGGTTCTTCTTTCCCTTCTCATCACCGCTCCCCCATTGGCGTCATTCGTTGTTCCCGTGTTCCCTTCTATCGTAATCACAATTCCTCCGTTCACACTTTCTACTATTCCAATATGCTCTGCGTCTGCAGCATTTTTATCAAAATTAAAAAATACTAAATCCCCCGGTAAAGGGTTAGAAGTTTTAAACTGCTTCTGTTTCTTGTAATAATTCATTAACATGGTGCAGGAAGCTATCTTTCCTCCCCCATAAAACAACTCTTTTGCTCCTGCTTGCTGAAAAAGCCACCAAATAAACGCACAACACCAAGGATAAGCTGCTCCCGATACTTCTCTTCCATAATAGGCAGTATTATATTTTACTTTATTGCTATTTGCTGGATACTCTGTTACTCCGATTTCTTTCCTTGCAATTTCTAAGATTTTTTTAACGGTTGTTCCCATAGAAAATTCCTCCTTTTTTAGATAAAAAGAGAAGGCTTTTCTTGCCTTCCCTTCTATTTTTGCTATTCTACTATTTTCTAATCTTCTTTCTATCTTTGCTATTTACGTAATCGGCAATACCTCTGCTTTTATATGTGGTTTCATTAAAAAATTTGGCAGCGGAATTTTCCGCTGTGAGATTTCCTATATTTTCCAGCACATCTTTGTGTTGCTTCTCGAACTTTTCTGCCACATTTAAACTTGTTGTTATCAATTTTTCTTCATTTCTTTTCCCTGTAATTTCTACTAACATAAAATCTGTTTCCTATCGTTTTATTTTATTAGATCAAAAAAGGAAGGGTTATTTCCTTCCTAAATCTCTCATTTGCAAATTTCCTTTATAGAATAAATCTTCTGGATTTCTTCGTTGATTTGCAGGGCATACATCATCTTTTATTGATTTTTCTGGAGTGTATACATAGACAAACTACACCTCCTTAATCTCAAACCCATATCTTTCAAGTTTTTCAATAAGTTCTCTTTCTTTCAGTTTGCACATAGGAATCATTTCAACATATGATTCTGTTTTATGTATCAGCTTATTGAAAACCCATACAAATACGGAATGGTGGTGAAGTATATATATCGTATTTCCTTGAATTTCCGTTTTATATCGTTTTGTTTTTATATTATGAAACTTCTTGCGCCATTCAACACTCCAATAATCACAGTATTCTCCCATGCTATTCTCCTGCCTTTCTTACTTATTTTTGAGGATTCTCAATCAAAATTAATATCTTCCATGACTGCCCTTGCCTCCAATACTGCAATATAGTCTGTCATAGCTTTAATCTGCATATTATAGGTGCTTCTCGGACAGGTTGGCTCAAAATTTAATTTGCCTTTATCCCATTTTTCAAGCATAGCCACCAACTTCTGATAGCGGATAACATTCTGCTGATACTCTGCCTTAAAACGCTCTTTATAGTCCTCACTGTTCATCATTTCAACTGTATCTTTTAATTCCATATTTCTTACCTTCCTTTTCTCAATTTACTTCCTTATAAATTGCCTTCATAACTTCCGCATCATAAAGTGCATTATGTTTATCGCCTGTAATAAAGTGACCACACAATTCAGAAACAATATCCTCTCTGCTCTTATCAAATGCTTCTCTTTCAGAAATATCATAATACCTTGCAATATCTGAATTAAGGTCATGACATACTGCTGATACACTTTCTGGTAAGTCAAATGCTCCGCCAAAAATATCAATTAGAAGAACCATATCATAGTGACATACATCAGATATAAACTGAACGCTGTCAAACTGTTTCAACCACTCACCCAACTCATACCGTATATCCGCCTTACTACCAAGAACAACGGTGGTATTTCTATCCTCACTCATACTTTTTGATAATTTTTCATTTCCGCCAAGAATGGTATGCTTTAATACATTCTCTTTAATCCAATCATTGCACTGACTTTCTTCATAATTAATACATTCTGCATAGAATTTTTCTCCACTTTCTGCGACTATCCCAATACTGATAAGTGTTGTGTTCTTGTGAAGACCGCTAAATTCACAATCAAAATATAAATTCATTCTCTTTTCTCTCTCCTTTTTTTAAATAAATAAAAAATATAATTACTTTCATTTCTGTATCTTGTATATCTTTTCGCAAAACCTAAATCAAATTTTCTGATTGCACCTTTAAATATAAAATCTTGATACCAAGGCATTTCTCCATCATGCAAATCTGAAAAATCATAATCTGCTTTACCATCAGACCACATAAAATGGAACATCTGAAAATGTTTATTTTCTGTTATTCTTGGTTTGCAAAAATATATCTTTATTTTTTTAGGATCTTTTATTTTTGCCTTTAATGCTTCTATCACACAATTTGAATAATATTCATTTGATATTATTTCAAAAGACTTCACTTTGTTTTTCTCCTTTTAGAGAAAAATAAAAACGCCTGCTTCCAGACGTTTCATTTTTCTTGTTTTATTCTATTTATTTTTCTTTGTGCTCTATCATCTGTTTAAATATTTGATGAAATCCAGTGCTTGCTAATCCGGTTACTGCTCCTGCTACAATGATATTTAAAGTAATACTTTGTTCTGCAAAACAAGCTAAAACTGCTCCTAATACTAACATCATGGTTGGAATATACTCATTGCTTATTTTCTCTAGCCATACAATATGTTTGATACAATATCCTACGCAAAGGCAACCGACTAAAACGATTGGTATATAATAGTTACTAATAAATGATAAATCCATATACATCCTCCTTCTTCTTTACATTCCAATTTGTTTAAAAATAAACCCTATCAAAATCCCAACAATAGCAGTAATTATGTAGCCTGTTACTTTCCTCCACATCTCCCCATCCCTATTCTCTAATTCTTCTAATCGTTTTCCTTGACTTGCTTGCTCTTTTACCATGCTTTCTATACTCATCGCAAGCTTTTCTACTGCGGTAGTCAACACGCTGATTTGACGCACATCCTCTTCTAACAATTTTAAACGATTGTTTTGGCGTTCATCTTCATCTGCTAGTCGCTTCTTTTCTGTTTCTACCCACTTCCGAAATTCTTCGTGTTCTGCTCTTATAATTGGTGTATCCATCTCTTTTCCTTCCTTTCTTTTTTTCATAAAAAATGCCCAGATTTTCTTCTGAGCGAGTTATAGTTTTATTTTTGCATCGAAACAAATCGGGTTTCCTTTTGCAACAATCTCTCAAATCATTCCTTGGATTTCTCGAACATATCTGAAAGATGTGTATTACTACACTATCTTCTCTTGTCCTTACATATACTCTTCCTTCTATATTTTATTAACAGACTTCTGCATCAAGTTCTACACCACTATTTGTATAAAATACTAAATGAATATAGGTATATATACCTGCATCAAACCTCTTATCATTGCTCTCATTGTAAGCTACTATTATAAAACTTTTTTTATTAGGATGACTTATACCATAACTCCACTGTCTTGTAATATGAGGTGAGTTTCCATCAATATAAGCTAAAGCATATCCAGCATCACTGTTTGGAATACCATATAATTTAATCTGTGGAGTAATCCTCATTTCACATTCAGTATTGAGGTGAAAAACTTAAATATTGTTTTGTTGAAGCTGTTGTATAAGATGTAATATTTTTTATTATTGCGTCATAACTTCCTTTAGGAACACCTATTTTTTGGTAATACCTTTTACATTTTAATAGTTCTGTTGTTTTATCAGGAAAAACAAACGGAGTTGCAATAGACCCTAGCTCTAGTTTTGCCCATTTGATAATGGTTCCTGTTAAAGTATTCAATCGAACCAAAAGATAAGGTTTATAAAAACCGTCAAGATATTGTATTGTTCCAGAATACGATAATATTTCACTAGATTTCTTCTTTTTAACTATAAATACATGATTTATGTTGTTTACAGAGAGCCAATGATATTTAGATGAAACATTTACATATTCATCAGGAACTTCTGTTGTATCTACTTCCAAAGATAATGTAAAAGCTTTTCCAACTAATAAATCCATATCACATTCGATAAATTGTTTCACTCCTTGATTATGTGTATCATCAAAACATTCTGTTTTAATTCCATTCTCTACTACTGTAATATTAGAACCCTGTGTTCCAATCCATCTATCAACACCATAAATATTACCTATGTATTCTGTTTTTCCTCGTTGATTAACCCTAAAATCAGGATTAATCAATAAATTATTATTACTATAGGGTGATATGTTTATCCTTTTACAGCGTTCTTTTTCTAATTCTTCTTCACTACGCTTTACTAAGACATTATTTTCAATTTTATACTGATATAAATAATCATAAGTATATAAATCTATACCCCCCCCCATACAAATTATCTATATAATTATGAACAAATTCATCACCTTGACCAGATTTTATTAAAATATCCCCTTCTTTGGGGTTTTCAAAACAATTTGAAAAAAGATGAATAACTACTCCTTGATTATTAGTTCTTGCATAGATGGAATACATTCATTACACCTCCATTCATTAATTTGTATATAAATAAATATTAGCATCTAAACGAATTTTATTTTCTTTTCCTACATGAAGAAAACAGTTTTCTTTATTTAATCCATGATTTACTTTTTCTATATTTACAGATATACTCCCTACATTTAAACTATGAAACAGTTTAAAAACAAAGCCTTCTATTCGATTTCCTGTTGTCGCATCTGTAATACAAACACCTTTATCATAAGTATTAAAATAATTATTTTTAAAAGATAATCGAGGCATGGTTCTCATAGGAGAACAAGGAATAAAAGCTATCATTTTATCCTTTGTTACTAAATGTACATTGCTTATAATTTCTATTTCATGATAATAATATCTACATTTTAAGAGTTCTTGAGTTGGATCTGGTGGAATATACAAAGTAGCTGCATTTCCTAATTCTAATTTTGCAAAATTTATGGTATGTAATTGATTTCCATGATTATATATCTGAAAAATTAATATATTTTTAAATTCTTTTCTTATTTCTAATCTTAAATAAAAATTAGTAAATAATTCTATATCTTTAACAAAATCTTCATTTAATAAAAAAGGAATAACATATACACCGGAATAAATAATTCCATCTACACATACAGAACCTACTAAAATTTTTCCTAAGATATAATTAGAGTCTATTTCTATATATTGTCTTAATTCATAGTAATCTGAACTAGAATTATCTCGGATAATATTAATTCCGGTTTCTTGTAAAGTTAATATTCCATTCCATAAAACCCATCTATCAACCGTATAAACATTATTTCCTCTATATTCTGTTTTACCCTGCTGATTAACCTTAAAATTAGAGTTCATTAAAAGGTTAGGATTAGAAACTTGTGTATAACCTTTGCATTTTAATAATTCTACTTCATTATTTGGAAGGGTATATTTAGTAGAAACATCTCCTTCCTCTAATTTTATCCATCCTATTTTCACTCCTATTTTCGATTTCGTTACTAATTGAAAAAAAATCTCATTAAATTCATGAACTTCAAATGTAAAAGATTTTATACCAGTTCCTTTCATTTCAGTAATAAAATAATCAGCATATCCATATCCATTTACATGAATAGCGATAATTACATCACTTTGTAATATATTCATTGTAACGGTATATCGTCCTGCTGGTACTTCTACTTTTTGCAAAATTCTTCCAAATGACATGGTTATGCTATTATCCTTATAATCACAAGTTCCTTCTGCATCCCAAAAATAAAGCCATTTTTCACATAGATATTGATATAATCCATTTCCAATAAGACTTAAGGTTTTATACTTAGATATATTAAAATTAGAATTAATTAATAAATTGCTGTTACTAAATGGCATTATATTTATATTATGATGTCGTTCTTCTTCTAGCTCTTCCTCATTTCGTTTTATCATTTCTCCATTCTCAATTTTATATTGTAGCAGGTTATCGTAAATATATAGATTTA
>OFGM01001717.1_pt1 | contig 12108 bp, 8 predicted proteins | sample 1521741 | NCBI WGS metagenome assembly OFGM01 (sample SAMEA3504079, study PRJEB24116) | mouse gut metagenome | biome: mouse gut; feature: mouse-associated habitat; material: faeces | place: Denmark | collected 2011
TCCGCAACCTCTTTTTGTAAAGTAGAAACTGCTGATAATTATGATTTGTATATAAGCACGAAAGATAATGAAAAATTAAATACAAACACATGGAATATAATTGAAGCATATAAATGGAAAATATTAATTGTATAACTAATAAATTTACCTATCAGTGTTGTTAAGAATAGATAAATATAGATTATTTTTTATGTAGGTGTTATAATATTAATATAGTTTAATTTCCAATTTAAAAGGAAAAGAAAAGAGCTAATCGTTAAAATTATTACTTACATAGGAGTCAATAACACCCCACTTGTAGAAGTGGGGGCTTGAAAAAGCCTTGTTGACTAGCCTAAGTCTTAACGGACTACGTTATTTATGTTATCATACCTACAAATGTTTCCCTAGTTTGTAGCTCTATGCAGGCTCTGTAAACAGTTCTAAGTGTAGGAACAGTCAACCTGATAGGTCCGATTACGGCAAGCATTTATAACATTGGCGAAGGGAAACTAACTCCATAGAAGGAGGTGCGAAACTTGAGAGTATTCGTAAAAAATTTAAGAGGGCAAAGTCTAATGCCTTGTTCTCAAAGAAAAGCGAGATTATTACTAAAAAATAAGAAAGCTAAAATATATGCTTATCACCCTTTTACCATCCAATTATTCTATGCAAGCGGAGAAACAATTCAGAAGTGTAATATTGGTGTAGATACAGGCTCAAGGCATATAGGGTTAGCTATCACATCAGAAAATAAAGTATTGTTTAAAGGAGAAATCGACTTAAGACAAGATGTAAAATCCAATTTAGATACAAGAAGAACATACCGCAGAAACAGGAGAAATAGAAAAACCAGATATAGAAAAGCAAGATTTTTTAACAGAGTAACATCGAAACAGAAAAACTGGCTTCCACCAAGCATGGAAAGTAAAATTCATCATACGTTTCATTGGATGAACAAACTAGAAAATCTAGTAGCGGATTCTAATCTTCACATAGAAGTTGGGAAGTTTGATATGGCGAAAATGATTCGCCCAGACATACAAGGAAAAGAGTATTCACAAGGACAATGTTATGGTTATTTTGATACGAGGTATTTTGTATTTGCAAGAGATGATTATACTTGCCAATGTTGTAAAAAGAAAAATAAGATATTGAGGACACATCATATCCGATACCGTTCTAATGGTGGCACAGACAGAGCAGACAATTTAATCACGGTCTGTACGGATTGTCATACTTCAAAAAATCATAAAAAAGGTGGGATTTTATATGAATGGCAACAAAGACATAAGAAAGGAAAACCATACAAAGAACCACCATTTATGAATATCATCAGAAAAAGGATATACCAGAAGTATCCGGATGCGGTAATTTCTTATGGCAGCCAGACAACGCCAAAAAGAAAAGAAAGAAATCTGGATAAGACGCATTATAATGATGCAATCATAATCAGTGGAATTGAGGATATAAAAGAAAACCCGAAGGAATGGTTAAGGATAAAACAATTTAGAAAGAAAAAACGTTCCCTGCATGAAGCGGCTGCAAGAAAAGGAAGAAAAGAGCATAACAGAACCCAGAAAAGAAATAGGAAAAATACCTCTTACGATAAAGGCTGGTATCTGAATGATTATGTGGAAGTATTTGGTAAAAAGGGGTATATCAGTGGATTTACAAATAGTGGAGTATACATAAAAAATACGAATGATGACTATATAACAATGCCAGACAAAAAATACAAACAAGTTAGCCACCATAATCTTGTACGGATTTGTCATAATAATAATTGGCAATATGAGATACAAAAGATATAGTGCAATTCATCCCACCACTTTAGAAGTGGGGGACTTCTTGCTATATGAGATTAAACGAAATAATTTTTCATAGATTAAGATTTTAAAAGGAGAGATATTTTATGGATTCATTTATTATTACAACAGATACGACCAGTGATTTGCCAGAGCAATATTTAAAAGAACATCATATTGATATCATTCCACTTTACTATGTTTTAGACGGTATTCATTATGGAGGTGAACATAACCTCACTCCAGAGGATTTTTATAATAAGATGAAAAATGGTCTTATGCCTACTACAAATGCTTGCAATCCTGAAGATGTAAAATCACTTTTTATGAAATATATCAAACAAGGGAAAGCTATTCTTCATATTGCATTTTCCTCTGGTCTTAGCAGCAGCTATTCTAATGCTGTTCTAGCGGTAAATGAATTAAAAGAAAGCTATCCTGATGCAGTAATATATGTGATAGATTCTTTATGTGCTTCTTTAGGAGAGGGGCTTTTAGTACATAAAGCCGTTTCTCTTCGTGATAAAGGAACTTCCATAGAAGAAACTGTTCAATGGTTAGAAGAAAATAAACTTCACCTGTGCCATAATTTCACTGTAAATGATTTATTTCATCTGCACAGAGGAGGAAGAGTTTCTAAAACAACTGCTATTTTAGGGACATTAGTCAATGTAAAACCTATTTTACATGTAGATGATGAAGGACATTTAATTCCTCTCTTCAATGTGCGCGGCAGGAAAAAATCTCTTCATGCTCTAGTGGACAGAATGGCAGAACAAATCGAAGGATATGAAAATGACATTGTTTTTATCAGTCATGGAGATTCTTATGAAGATGCGCAATATGTGGGGAATCTGGTAAAGAAGCGTTTTGGAATAGAAAATATTCTGATTCATTATGTTTCTCCTACCATCGGCGCTCATTCCGGTCCTGGTACAATCGCTCTCTTTTTTATGGGCGAAAAGCGTTAAGTGTAAAAAAGGGAATAGAGAGTATGATAAATACTCTCTATTTCACTCTATATGCTATAAGAACCTTTCCCCACAATCCTATAAGCATAATATCAGGATTCAATAATACACATTGTGTTCCTACTGGAATAAAATTATATTTTTTATATGCTATTTCTTCTTCAAATTCTATTTTAAAGTATATAAGAGGAGTTTCTGATGTATACTTTTCCTCATGATTAATTTTTATCCCTTCCTCAGCAATAAATGTATAGATATCTGGTAATCGAAATCTACCTCCATCATCAAAACTCTTTATTGTTATATTTGTTATAACATAATTTGGATTTTTATATTTTGCATCTCCTAGCCGAAAAATCTTAGAAGAATATTCTAATTCATACCCAAGATAATCTTCTGAATCATACAAATCCTCTTCTCGAACTCCATCTAAGGTTGTCCCTGTATACATCTCTGAAGTTAATGCAACCTTTTTAATACGCCAAGTTCCAAAAAAATCATATTTTTCCTCAGAACTCTCTTTTTGTCCTATTATTAAGCCAAATAAAATAATTAAAACAAGTGAGAAAATAATTATTTTATGATACGATTTATAATTTGTTTTATTCATACCCATTAATAAACACTTACGCTTCCTTTGCTCTTCGTTCCTTATAATCATATTTTAAAAAGACTCCTCTCACTTCTTCTGGATCATAAACACCATTTCATAATTTTTTATTTCTCCCTTTATAAAATGGTTCTATATTCTTTTAAAGATAACATTAAAATCATAATATTTTTATAAGAATTTTTGTCAAATAAATTAATTATAATAGAAAAATTTCTTATAAAACAAATGATTAGCCATAAATCGAAAGAGTTAAGATAGTGAAAAGTTAAAAGAACACTTGGACGAAAGGTTCGCAAAGGCAAAGAAGGATTCCAACGAAACCGCGCTCTCGCTCCGTCCCAAATGTAGTGGTACTAAATTCGCTGAACCTTGACAGGTTCGCTCATTAACGGGCAAGCATCTTCCAAGAGGTTTCTTTCGGAATCCTTCTTTGCCTTTGTTAGTTTATCCTCTATTCTAGAGAAACTGGAAAGATCTGTATTACAACTATTGTTTCATCATTTTTTCACTAATAATAAGCTTCATCTCAAGTGCAGTATCTGTTGTTTCACCGGTTTTGGCAAAACCAACTATTGTATTTTGTATATATATAGCAAAAGGAAAAGCGGTGTTTTTGTATACCCACGCCTTTGCTAAACTACGTGTTGTATTCTCTACGAAATTATCTTGTTCTGCAGAAACTTTCAATGCAAGAACTTCATCTATATTTTCCCGAGCGATCTTTTTTAATTCAACTAAAAAGTCCATCTCCGCAATTTCCTTTCGCATTTTCTCTGATATACACATTGTATCACTTGTATACAAATATTCTTAACATTTTCCTGCATTTTACAATAACAGAGCTAGCCCCTTGTCAATGGTCAAGATAAACTGTCTTTGCCTACCGTTGGCAAGTGCATCCCTGCTTATATGACAAACAAGAGAGGAAAAACTAGCTCCGGAAAGACCCTATTCCAAAAGAAACCCCTTGGAAGACGTTGGCACTTAGCAAACAGCCCGAAAAGGGCTGTGCGCTTAGTACCATTACGTCTGGAACGGAGCGAGAGCGCGGTTTCGTTGGAATAGGGTCTTTCCGGAGCGAACCTTTCATCAAAATGTTCCCCTCTCCTATATATCCATACACTCATTCCACTATATCTTAAATCTAAAAGAGTATTGATAATCCCCTTTTTATTTAAAATATTCCACACCAGATTCAAATATCTGTAAATCCTGTTCTCCATAGATATTTATAGCGACAGAATCATCTCTTCTTTCAGAATGTGCCATTTTTCCAAAAATTCTTCCATCTGGACTGGTAATACCTTCTATTGCAGCATAAGATCCATTGATATTCCACTCTTCGTCCATAGATACATTGCCCTCTAAATCGCAGTATTGAGTCGCTACTTGTCCATTTTCAAATAATTTCTTTATCCATTCTTCAGGTGCTACAAAACGCCCTTCCCCATGAGAAGCTGGATTGGTATAAATCCCTCCTAACTTCGCCTTTTGAAGCCAAGGGGACAGATTCGATACCACTTTTATAGATACCATCTTTGAAATATGGCGGTTAATGGTATTAAAGGTAAGAGTAGGAGAATCTTCTTTTTGTCCTATAATCTCTCCATAAGGAACTAATCCTAATTTAACCAGCGCTTGAAAACCATTACAGATACCGAGTGCTAATCCATCTCTTTCTTTTAATAGCTTCTGTACTGCTTCTGTTAATTTCGCATTTTGAAATGCAGTGGCAAAGAATTTTGCAGAACCGTCTGGTTCATCTCCTGCGCTGAATCCGCCCGGAAACATGATAATCTGTGCCTGATTAATTTCTTTCTCAAATACTTCTACAGATTCTCGAATATCCTGCGCTGTTTGATTTTTAAATACCTGAACATGAACTTCCGCATTCGCGCGTTCAAATGCCTTTTGGCTGTCATATTCACAGTTCGTTCCTGGAAATACAGGGATAAATACTCGTGGTTTCGCTATTTTATTCTTACAGATATAAATCTTATCCGCTTGATATAAAGAAGATTTTATAGGTGCTTTATCATCTGTTCCTTTTGTTGGAAATACTTTTTCTAATGTTTTTGTCCATGCGTTTAATGCTTCTTGTATGGAAATTACTACATCTTTAAAAATAAAATCTTTTTCCTTTATCACAGTTGCTATTTTTTGATATGGTACAGAAATCAGTTCTAATTTATCTGCTGGAACTTCTGCAATGATATTTCCAAACTCTGGAGCAAACAGATCCTGTGGCTTCACATCTTCTTCGATTCTCACTCCTAACTGATTTCCAAATGCCATTTTGCTAATAGCAGCCACAACGCCTTTGGCGTCTAACACATAGGCAGATACAATCGCTTTATCTTTTATCGCCTTTTCTATTCCTTCATATAATTTTTGTACTTGTGGAAATACTGGAAGCTGATAAGAATCTTTTTGTATTTCAAATTTTATCAGCACATTTCCCGGCGTTTTTAATTCTGGTGTGATGAGTTCTGGATACTTCGCCACATCTACTGCAAAAGAAACTAAGGTAGGAGGCACATCAATCTCATTAAATGTTCCAGACATACTGTCTTTTCCGCCGATAGAAGGCAAACCAAATTCTAATTGTGCGCGATACGCTCCGAGCAGAGCAGAAAATGGCTGGCTATAGCGTGTCGGATCTTCTGTCATTCTGCGGAAATATTCTTGGAAGGTGAAACGGATTTTCTTATAATCTCCACCTGCTGCCACAATCTTTGCAATCGATTCTAAAACAGCGTAAATAGCTCCATGATAAGGACTCCAACTAGATAAATAAGGGTCAAATCCATAACTCATCATGGTCACGGTTTCTGTTTTTCCATTTAAAACAGGAAGCTTTGCGACCATTGTCTGAACTTCTGTGAGCTGATATTTTCCTCCATATGGCATATAGACTGAACCTGCGCCGATAGAGCTGTCGAACATTTCTACTAATCCTTTTTGAGAACATACATTCAAATCTGATAAAGTAGAAAGCCATTTTTCTTTTACATCAGAAATTTCTGGTTTTTTCAGATAGTCTGGCTGTTCTTCTGGCATCTGAACGATCACATTTGTTTCCTGATGTGCTCCATTGGTATTTAAAAATGCTCTGGAAATATTCACAATCTCTTTTCCTCTCCAGTTTAAAATCAATCGAGGTTCTTCTGTCACCACTGCAACTTCTACTGCTTCTAAGTTCTCTTCTTTCGCATAATCTAAAAATGCCTTCACGTCTTTTTTGTCTACCACAACAGCCATACGCTCCTGTGATTCGGAAATAGCGATTTCTGTTCCATCTAAGCCTGCATATTTTTTTGGCACTTTATCTAAATCTATCTTAAGCCCATCTGCCAATTCTCCAATCGCAACCGATACGCCGCCTGCTCCGAAATCATTACATTTTTTGATGAGACGGCTCACTTCTTCCCTGCGGAAAAGACGCTGTATCTTTCTTTCTGTAGGAGCATTTCCTTTTTGTACTTCTGCACCACAAGTTTCAATCGAACTCTCTGTATGCGCTTTAGAAGAACCTGTCGCGCCGCCACAGCCATCACGCCCTGTTCTTCCGCCTAGTAAGATGATAATATCTCCCGGATCAGAACTCTCCCGAATCACACTCTTTCTAGGTGCAGCTCCCATGACCGCTCCGATTTCCATTCTTTTGGCTACATAATTAGGATGATAGATCTCTTTCACATATCCGGTCGCTAATCCGATCTGATTTCCATAAGAGCTATATCCATTTGCCGCTCCTCGCACTAATTTCTTCTGAGGCAGCTTTCCTTTCATCGTATCCTTTACAGAAACCGTAGGGTCTGCTGCTCCTGTCACACGCATCGCCTGATATACATAAGTACGACCTGACAGGGGATCGCGAATCGCTCCTCCTAAACAAGTAGCAGCCCCGCCGAATGGTTCAATTTCTGTTGGATGATTATGTGTTTCATTTTTAAAATTCACTAACCACTCTTCTACTTTTCCATCAATTTCTACGGGAACTACAATACTACATGCGTTAATCTCTTCGGATTCTTCTTGATCTTTTAACTTGCCCTCTTTTTTTAATTTCCGCATCGCCATCAACGCTAAATCCATCAAACATACAAATTTATCTTCTCTTTCTCCAAAAAGTTCCTTTCTATCTGATAAATATTGCTCATAAGTTTCTTTTAAAGGTTTTTGGTAAAATCCATCTTCAAATATAATATTTTTTAACTCTGTGGAGAATGTGGTATGCCGACAGTGATCAGACCAGTAAGTATCTAATACCCTGATTTCTGTCATAGATGGATTCCTTTTCTCTTCGTTTTTAAAATAATTCTGTATATGCAAAAAATCTTTGAATGTCATAGCTAAATTTAATGATAAATATAATTCTTTTAGCTTTTCTTTGGACATATCTATAAAATCATCAAAAATTAACACATCAGCAGGTTCTGGAAAAACAGTGACTAATGTTTCAGGCTTTTTCATCTCTTTTTCTCTGGAATCTACGGGATTAATACAATAATTTTTAATGCGCGCCAATTCTTCTTCAGAAATATTTCCCTCTATCACATAAGTAACTGCTGTTTTGATGATAGGTTCTTCATCTTCTTTTAGAAATTTCACACATTGTACGGCTGAATCCGCTCTCTGATCAAATTGTCCTGGAAGAAATTCTACAGAAAATACCTGTTCTTTTTCATTTACTGGGAACTCTTCCTCGTATAATTCATCTACAGGAGGTTCTGAAAAAACGGTATTACATGCTCTTTTATAGATTTCTTCTGAAATATTCTCAATATCATAGCAGATTAATTCCCGCACACCTGTCACAGTTTTAATTCCTAAATAACTTCCAATTTCTTCTAATAGTTCTTTTGCTTTTACAGCATATGCTTTTTTCTTCTCTACATAAACTCTTTTTACCCTGCTCATTTCATACCTCTCTCTTTTTTAATGTGTCGTTGTTTTTATTTTTTATTTTAACATATTTTATTTCATTAGAAAAATGAATATATCTTAATTCAATTATTAGTAATATTAATATATTTCTTTTTCTATCTTTTCTCAAATTCTATTCAGAAAAATTTTTTCTGTCTTTCTATTTTGGCTATAATAAAAGCACCTGATTTATTTACCAGATGCTCTTATTCTAAAATTTTTTTTCATAATTTGCTTTTGAATCATACTCTTCACCCCAATGTTTCCATTTTTTATTTACTGTTCCTTATTTTCTACACTCTGTTCTGTAATCTGTTCTAATCCTTTTAAATTATCCTTTAAAACTTGTAAATCATTCTGTGCCTTTTCAATCATTTCCTCTTGTAAAGTAATATTATCTTTTAAATATTCAATATAAACTTCCTTTATTTTCTCAAAATTATCTTCTGCCATATAAACTTCTGTTCCATGTCTTTTTGTAATCTTCCCAATATCGCTTTTCAATAATTTTATAGGTGAAAAAAAGTAATCTTCATAAATATTATAACTTTTTGGTTTTTCTTCTGCTTCCATAATCTCTCTTATAATCTTTACGCCATCTTGTGTATCAAGGGAAAATTTATAAATATTCATTATACTCTCCTCCATTTGTTAGTATTTGTTTTTCTATTTCTAAGTATCTTCTTTTTTATAACTTTCTATTAATGTTTCCATTCACATTTTCATATGTAGTTTTAAATATTTCTTTTCTTGCTTCTATATCTTTTTTTGATAATCCCTTTTATATTTTATCCTATTTGTATTAAATGTGCAAGTCATAAATCATTGATAGAATGTCTATATGACTCTTCTATAGTAAAGAAAGTTTCGCAGATATCATAAGATATTTGCGAAACTTATAGATGTAACATAATACCAAATTAGAATATTAATTTATTTTAAAAAACCTTTTCATTCTCTTTAAGTATGTTTTGTTGACATATCACTTTATAAGAATTGTTTCATTTCCTGCATAAAATTCTCTTCTGTTTTTACTAATTTCTTCGCTAATTCCGTTGCCTCTTTGGAAGCCTCTTTATATTTATTTTGATACTCACTGATAGACTGAATCCCCATATTACACCCATCCATCATCAATTTTGCTATTTGATGACCATCATCTTCTATCATCAGCTTCATCTCTGTTGTAAACCAAGAAAACATAGACGCCATTACTCCCGGCTCTTTTTCTGAATTTCCTGCCCCTTTCAACAAATTTGAAGATTCTATTTCTAATTGTTCATGTTTCTGCTTATAACTTTCCACAATTTTTTTTAATTTCTCATCTTGTATATATTCCTTGACTTGTTTCATACTTCCTAATGCCATCTTACAGCCTGAATTACATTCTTCCAATAACTTCCTTGTATCCTCATTCATTTTATTTTAATACCTTCTTTTCATTATTTTTCTTTAGTATTCGTTATATCATTTAAAACTATTCATGAATGACTAAATTCAAAATTAAGTAAGACCGCTGCAAAATACCTGCTATAAAATTTATGGTAGAAATAAATGAAAACATTTCTTTTCGATAACTATCACTTTTTTAATAGCACTTTAACATAAAACGAAATATAAAAAATTTTTATATATTAATCATAAATAAGATCCCCAGCCATATGTTCTATAATAATGTTTTTATATTTCTCTATTTCTTTTTCTTCTAATTTTAATTGTTTTCCATCACAATCTATCATATTCCACCCCAAACTATTATTCTCCCATTTAAAATCTTCTATTGGTATCCTTCCATCAAATGTAGTAACTTCTTTAGATGTAACACAAAACATACCTTTCTTAGTAAATACACCTGCATAATATGGATCTCCTGGATGAATACTCTCTGCTATTACATATTCTCTTTCCGATTCTCCACCAAAATATTTTGGAAGCTTTCCATCTATTCTTTCCTTCTCTAAGGATATATTCGCTAATTTACACATAATAGGAAGATAATCACAAGTTGAAATATATTCATCACAAATACCCTTTCTATCCCCTCCTCGAAACATAAGAGTAACATTAGAACGACCTCTTGCCATAAAATGTTCTTCTGGCTTTATCAAATATCCCTGTCCATGATCAGAAAATAAAGATACTATAATTTCGTTATCTTTATAATTTTTTTCAATATATTCATAAATCATATTCAAATATAAGTCTATTTTAGTAATTACCTTACAATATGCTTTTATTTTATTTTCATCATAATCTTGCTTTACAGAAGTAACTCCTTTTTCTGTTATGATTCTTTCTTCTAAAGACAATTTACTTTGTATCGATGCTGGTAGCTCTATTCCATCTGCTACATCATGTAAATCACCAATTCCCATATAAACAAACTGATTTGTTTCCTTCATAAATTCTAAATGTTCTAAAACATCTGGAATTACTTCCTCTAATCTCATACCCGCCCATTGATGTTGATATATAATCCTATCTACGCCTCTAGAATATCCATATACAGGAGTAGAACGCCAATCTCCATCAATCTTAGCTGTTGTATAACCATTTTTTTTAAAATATTCAGTTAATAAAGTAACATCGCGAGGTAAACACATAAATAAATCACTTCTTATCATCATATGATGTGTCATATCTAATCCTGTTGCATAAGTTGCTAAACTAGGGTAAGTCCAATCTGCTGTTGCAAAAGCATTAGAACAAATTACCCCTTTTGAAAAAAACTTTGCTGTATTTGGCATCAAACTTTTTATTTTATCATTCTTTAATACTTTCCATGCCAATCCATCTACAAAAATAGTTAATACTAATTTTTTATTTTTAGGATCTTGTTTTAATAAAATAGGCTTTCCAAAATATACTTCCTTTTCTGTAGAAATAGACACTTTTCCAGGAAGTCTATAATAATTAAAATGATTTTCCACTATTTGGGTGATGTTATATATTTTATCTTCATATTTTACTTTATATATATTATTTGGGCTTGGAGATGCAATTGGTAATAAAATGCTTTCTGCTCTATCTATTTTTAATTCATTTTTTAACTCCACTTCTCTTAATTCTACTTTTTCTTCTAGCGCATTTAATTCCATTTTTTGTTCTAGAAGAAGTCTTTTTCTATTATCATACCATGCTACAAATCTTTTATTGTAATATGGATCTTCATAAATTTGACCTATTACATTTATTATAGAGTAAAATCTTCCATCTTTTAATCCAAAAATTCCTTCTTCAAATTTTCTTTGTATGCAATTTGTTATTTCTACTCTTTTATCAGAATCTAATTTTGAATTTATTTTTTTCCATAATCGCTCTAAACATTCATTAATATTTAAATTAAATATTTTCATATTTTTTTCACAAAAACCTAAGTGTCTTGCTAATAAATAGTATCGATAACTTTCTATATAATCCTCTTGTTCTTCACAAACTATTGCTAAATTATAATTTGCCTCTGCATTGTATGGATTTATTTGTATTGCTATTTCTGCTATTTCTCTTGCCTTTTTTAAATTATTTTGTATTAGAAAAAGTGTTATTTCCATTGCATATAAGTCAAGATCATATAAATACTTCTCTTTATATTTATTTATCAATTTCTGTAATCTTTCTATATCCTCTTTACTTTCTACTGTTTGTAATTTTTCTTCCACTTCTTTTTTTAATAGATTCATTATTAAATTCCCCTTTATATTTACATTATATTGTAAAATTAAAAGCCGAAAAACTATTTCGGCTTTTAATTTTGATATTAATAATAAAAATTATTGTCCTCTTTCTTCCATTTTGATTTTTATTTCAT